>CAJIBS010000271.1_pt1 | contig 19149 bp, 20 predicted proteins | sample 9199411 | NCBI WGS metagenome assembly CAJIBS01 (sample SAMEA7708312, study PRJEB35096) | sediment metagenome | biome: marine neritic benthic zone biome [ENVO:01000025]; feature: sediment [ENVO:00002007]; material: shallow marine sediment [ENVO:03000034] sea grass bed [ENVO_01000059] ... | reverse complement strand
CGTTGTCGCCATTGAGTTGTTCGGGCAAGCTGTAACCGGAGTGAAGTTTCGCGGCGCCCATGTCCTTGAGGTCGCGGCTGACGCTGGACTGGGTGGCGTGATAACCATCGTCCCGAAGCAGCTTCACGAGTTCCGTCTGACGGACGATCGTGTTCTGCTTCAGGATGTCGGCAATCGCGCGGCGGCGGGCCTGCTGTTGGGCGACGGCGGTGGGCATAGTCTGAACTCAGTGAATAAAATTGCGCATACAATATAGGTTATGCGCAATTATTGCAAGGGCCGTAATCACATCGGAGACGCGGTGAGCGCAGTACTGGATACAGTCGAGATCACAACCGGCGAGGCGCCGGAAGCCAGCATCATCTGGCTCCACGGCCTTGGCGCAGACGGCAACGACTTCGCGCCGATCGTCCCGGAGCTCGAGCTTGCGCGCGACGTCCGCTTTGTCTTTCCTCACGCGCCCATTCGGGCTATCACGATCAACAACGGCGTCCGCATGCGCGCGTGGTACGACATCCTGTCTTTCGATCGCACCGATACCTTGGACGAGACCGGGATCCGCGATAGTGCCGTCAAAGTCGCGGCGCTGATCGATGCCGAACGCGCCCGCGGTATCGCGTCCGATCGTATCGTTCTCGCGGGCTTCTCTCAGGGTGGCGCAATCGCGTTGCATCAGGGGCTTCGACATCCGGAACGACTTGCCGGAATCATCGCGCTGTCGACTTATCTGCCGCTCGACTGGACGCTTGATGACGAGAAGCATCCGCTGAATGAGAATATCCCGATCTTCATGGCGCATGGCGCCGTTGATAACGTCGTTCCGGAGAAGCTCGGGCTCGTATCACGGGACACGCTGGTGCAACGCGGCTATGAGGTCGAATGGCAGAGCTATCCGATGCCCCACTCCGTCTGTCCCGAGGAGATCGCCGATATCAGCCGTTGGCTTAAGACGCGGCTATCCTGAACGACTCAACCGTTTCGCCAATTGGTTCGCCGCTTGCACCAAAGCGCCGCTCGGTAAAGCGCAACTCTCCGTCGCTCGTCAGGAGTACGACGGAAGATGCGCGCGTACCGTAGCGGGCATCGTTGATAAATACGGTAGAGCGTAATCTCGTCGCAAGGTCCGTTTCGTCGTCTTCGCCGTGGTAGGAGTCGTCCGTCAGGAACTCGAACAACGGAATCTCCGGATCGGATTCTTCGAGGCTGGTCGCGAGTCGAGATCGCGCATAGCCGACCTTGGGCCAGGGCGTATCGAAACGCGTATTGCTGACGGCGTGGATACCAGTATCGAGACTGCGGCCCCGGGAACGATTGCTGCCGAAATGCACGACGTCGCCGTCGAAGAGAATAAGGTTGTAAGGCCCGTACTCGAACTCATGTTCTCTTAGCGAAGCCAGATAGTCGACGGCCGCCATATCCGTGGTCAGGTAGTCGCGGACGAGATCGCCCCGCGTTCTTGTGTACTCGGCGCGGATCTCCTCGCGATAGTTCGTAACCGCTGCGAGGCGGCCGCGGCGGTCCACGGCGAGCCAGGTTCCCCCTGCTAAGAGATCCCGGCCACCGAAAATTCCAGGTGTATCTTCCCACCACGTTGCCGCTGCACTCGGGCGCTCGTGAAGCTCGTCGCGATTGGCGGCGAACACGAGTTGATATTCCGCTGACGAGCGGAGCGAAAAGACTGCGAGACACACAAGTCAAATCATAGACGATGCGGCCCTCGGACCGTAATGCTCGTGTTCCATAGAGATACAGGCGGGGCAGGCAGTTTGCGGCAGGGCGAGCAAATCGTAGACGTAGCTCGTTGCGCAATCCGGACAACGCGTCAAGCCAAGCTCGTCGCCACGGCGTATGCCTAGCAGGAGATTCCAACCCCACTCAAACGAGAGCACGGGATCAGGGACGACAAGCAGATGCGTTTCGAAGCACTGGCAGAATCGATGCCCGAGATCGATGTTCCCCTGCAGCACGGGATCGTCCGTGTCGCCGTCAACGACGAGCCCGTTCGCGCGAAGCAGGCTGACAAACACCCCGGACTCGAGCGCTCGCTCGGGTGTCTGGACGAGCGGGGCGATCTGCGTCGGCGACTTGCCCCGACGTCGCTTCACGGTTGCCGCATCATTGAACTTGAAATAGCTCGTGTAGAGCTTGCGAATGCGATCGTCGCTCAAACCGGTGAAATATCGAATTGTTCCCGTTCGAGCCTCGTGTTGAATCATTCTCAGCGCGAGCTCGAAACGGGCTTTTTCGCCCCGATAACGGTTGTCAGTCGCTCTCATTGGACCTCTTTTTGTGCTTTTCAGGTGAATCGGCCAGATTCGTCGACTTAGCCTACTATTACCATATATGGTACTTTAGGACCATATATGGTAATTCCGGGCGAAAATAGGATAACAGCTGTGCATTACGCGCCACCCGATTCCGACGAGATCGACGAGCTGCAGGAGCTCAATCTGCTATTGCTGATTCATCTGAGAGCTGCGGTGCGACAAGGTGCGAGCGACTTCGACCTGGCGCCGTCGCTGGTGAGGAAACTGCGCGACTTCCCGATGTCGAAGCTCGAGTCCATTGCCGAGTTCCCGCGCGCCCTGTTCGTCATCGATCTCGACAACATTTCGATTACGAGTGACCAGACACACGTCGACCCACTCGAGAGCTCGCGCCGCTCTCTCGCTCTGACGCTGCTGCACAGCGCATGGAACATGAGTCGCAGGAGAGATTTTCAGGCACGATTGTTCCTGCGATTGTCAGCGAGAACGTTGCAAACGCTCCGGACGACGGCGCTGTCGGAGCTACCGATTATTGCTACGTCGCCGTCACTGATTCACTGCGATTTCGCGGGATCCGAGTCGATATGGCGCTCGCTCATTCTTCAGGAGAACTTCGAGCTCACTCGCGCGCTGCGACTAGTGGCGCTCCATCCCGATGTCGATTTCCACAAGCCGAGTCGCGTCCTCGCCCTGTATACGCCGACCGCTTAGTTCATTGCGGCTGCCCGGCCGCCGATGACCCCAAATGGGGCCGTGAGTGCCCGTTCGTTTTGAGTAGAATAGACGCCCCGTTTTTTCTGCTTAAGAGGACCGGACTGCTGAACGCTCTCGAAATCAAAGATCTTCGCAAGACCTATGGCAATGGTCTCGAGGCGCTCAAGGGAATCGACCTGACGGTAGAGGACGGCGACTTCTTCGCCCTGCTCGGCCCGAACGGTGCGGGAAAGACGACGGCGATCGGAATCATCACCTCGCTCGTTAACAAGACGAGCGGCAACGTAATGGTGTTCGGCCGCGATATCGATCGCGAACCGGATGCAGCAAAAGCGTTTATTGGTGTCGTTCCTCAGGAGATCAACGTCAACCTCTTCGAGACCTGCGAAACGATCCTCATGAATCAGGCCGGCTATTACGGCGTGCCGCGCAAGATCGCGAAAGCCCGCGCAGAGAAGTACCTGCGTGCACTGCACCTCTGGGATCGTCGCGACGACATCGCGCGAACTCTGTCGGGCGGTATGAAGCGGCGTCTCATGATCGCGCGGGCACTCGTACACGAGCCGCGACTGCTCATGCTCGACGAGCCAACGGCCGGCGTAGATATAGAGATTCGTCGGTCCATGTGGGATCTCATGCGCGAGATCAACGGTTCGGGAATGACAATCATTCTGACGACACATTATCTCGAGGAAGCAGAGAGTCTCTGTCGAAACATTGCGATAATCGATGAAGGGCGGATCATCGAGAACGACAAGATGGTTAACGTCGTGAGTAAACTGCAGCGCGAGATTTTCGTACTGACACTGACTGAGCCCGTCTCAGTTGCGCCGGCGCTCAACGGCTATTCCGTCAAGCTTCGTAACGAGCACGAGATCGAGGTCGAAGTCGCGAACGATCAGGATCTCAATGCATTGTTCGAAATGTTGTCCTCGCGCGGAGTGCATGTCGCAAGTATGCGTACGAAGGCCAATCGCCTCGAGGAACTCTTTATGGATCTCGTTGCACAGAAGAACCAGGTACAGACGAATGGCAGCTAACGAACCGTTCGATTCCGTCGCCGACGACGGCGGCCCGAATCTCGTCCAGATTAACCTTGTCGGACTCGTTACGATCGTGCAGCGTGAAGTACGACGCGTTATGCGAATCTGGGTCCAGACGATCGTGCCGCCCGCGATAACGATGACGCTCTACTTCGTCATCTTCGGCAGCCTCATCGGTCGCCGTATCGGTGAGATGGATGGCGTGCCTTACATGACGTTCATAGCGCCCGGACTCATCATGATGGCCGTAATCACCAACTCTTTCGGAAATACGGTTTCGTCGTTCTTTGCCGGCAAGCTGCACCGCCATCTCGAAGAGATGCTCGTCTCCCCGATGATTTTCCCGACGATCGTCACCGGCTATGTCGTCGGCGGAGTCGTTCGCGGGCTAGCGGTCGCGGTGCTCGTTACGGTCGTCGCGCTGATGTTCACCGATCTAACGGTCGCTCACCCGTTCATTACAGTCTCGACGGTAATCTTGACGTCGATGGTGTTCGCGCTTGCGGGTCTGCTGAATGCGATCTTTGCCAAGAACTTCGACGAGATCTCGATCATCCCGACGTTCGTCCTCGCGCCTTTGACCTATCTGGGCGGTGTATTCTTCTCGATCTCGCTGTTGTCGCCCACCTGGCAAACAGTCGCTAAGCTCAATCCAATCCTCTACATGGTCAATGCGTTCCGCTATGGAATGCTCGGCTCGTCTGACATCGCGATCGGCACGGCTTACGCGATCATCGGTATCGCGCTAATCGGCCTATACTCGCTCGTGGTGTTCCTTCTGAACCGGGGCACCGGAATCCGGACCTGAATGTGCGGGCGCTTCGCCATGTTCACGCCACTGGCCGACATCGTCGCCCAGTTCGGCATCGATGAAGCCACTGCTCTCGAGGCGCGCTACAACATCGCGCCGACGCAGCCTGTCGCCGCGATCCGAGCCGACAAGGAAGGACTCAAACATCTCGACCTTCTACGCTGGGGGCTGATACCTCATTGGGCCAAGGACGTCTCAATCGGCAACCGGCTCATCAATGCGCGCGCGGAGACGGTTGCCGAGAAGCCCGCTTTTCGGCAGTCCTTCTCGAAGCGCCGTTGCCTGATACTTGCGAGCGGATTCTATGAGTGGGGCGAAACTCCCGCCGGTAAGTATCCATTCTTCATGAGCCCACCTGGTGGCGAGTGCCTGGCATTCGCCGGACTATGGGAGCGATGGCGCAGCGCGGATGATGAAATGATCGATTCCTGCGTGATCATTACTACCTCGGCGAACGAATCGCTCGCGCGTGTGCATCAGCGCATGCCCGTGATACTCGGCGACGACGCGCAAACACTCTGGCTCGCTGAGGACGCGTCCAGAGAAGATCGCCTCTCGGTATTGCAGCCCGCACCGGACGGCACGCTCGATATTCGTCAGGTAAGGCGAACGGTCAATAACCCGCGCAACGAAGGCGCAGATCTCATAGAAGAAGCGTCGGAAGAGCAGACTGGCTAGACGCTGCCCGGCCTATTCGGCGGTGAGCAGAAAATACTGGCCGCGCTGGTCGAGGACCACGCCTTCCGCCGTGATCGAGACGACGCCGGGGCCGTCGTTCAAGGAGTCGCCCTCACGGTAGCTCGAGCCGTTGATTCTGACGAGTCGCTGCGCCGGTGTCGTACTGTAGACGTGAAGTTCCAGAGCCAGATCCGGTAACGAGACTCCGGTAGCAAGCAATTCCATCATGTTCGGCGCGGCAGCGATGCGAGACGCATCGGCAGGAGCCGGCGGGGGTTGCGTTACGGTCGACGTGGGCGGCGGTGCGGGCGCAACGACGGGCGCGGGTTCCGACGAAGCCGATTCGCGCGCAAGGCTTCTTACGTCGTCCTCAGTCGGCGGAGCCGGCGCTGTTCGGGGTATGACGCCAGCGGGGCGCTCTATAGCCGCAGTGACATTTCCGTCTGACGAGCTCTGCCACCAGGCCCAGCCGAGGATCAGCACAACGGCCGACAAAGCGGCGATGACTCCGAGTGTCCATTTCGGAATTCGGCTGTTCTCGACGACGGAGGGTACGTCACTGATGCCTGGAACAGCCGCCTTCTGGCGCTCATTCTCCGATTTTCTCAGCGCGTCGAGGATGAATGACATCTTATTGTGCTACCAAGAGCTGGGGAGTCTCGGGAGCGCCGAGGTCGGTATTGATGACGATCTGTGTCTGCGTACCGACTATTCCGTCGACAAGCAGACGTCGGTCGCGCTGGTAGTTGCGAACGCGCTCGGCGAGTTCGGCATCGTAGTACGTAGAGCCCGGGCTTGCGTCAGGCGTCTGCTGAATCCACGCGAGGCTTTCGCGTAACCAGATGACACCGTCGTCCTCCACGCCCGGCGTTAGCGTGCGATAGCTGCCGCCGCCCGGTCGCCAAAGCAGCAGGTGATCGCCATACCAGTACTCGCCGAGTTCATCGAGCGGCGTCCGGAACTTCCTTCCATCGATAGAGAACTCGGCTGCACCGGATGAGAGGCCAGTCAGGACTGCCTGAAACTGGTCGCCATTCTCGTCGATCAATCCGAGGATAGCGGGTCTATTGAGGCGTTTTAGCTGATTGAGCGAGCCTTTCTGAAACCAGCATCGCAGAAAGTGGCGCTCCGCTTGCTGGCATGCGGTGTCGGGTCCGCGCTCGAAGCGCAAGCCCCATTCTCCGAACAGCGTTTCGAACGCAGCGTCGGTACCGCGTGGCAGTGAGGGATCGCTCAGTATCGCTGACAGTGAAACGTTGCCCGACCCGCTGCCGAAAGGCTGAGAAAGCGTCAAACCGGGAACGCTGCCGAAGCGGTTCTGCAACCAGGAATCCTCGGAGTTCAGACTACGCCAGGTACCGAGTAACAACAGCAAGAAACCCGCTACAGCGAGACCCGCAACCAGGCGGCGTTCTACGCGGGGAACGATCCGTTTGCCGTAGACCTCGGCGGCGGCGCGCTTAACGAGCTTCTTGTCGACGTTGCGCGTGTCCTGAGTATAGGCTGCCAGCAGCGAACGATCGGCGATGACGTTGATAATTCGCGGTACGCCGCTTGACCACCGATAGATCTCGCGCACGGCCGACTTGCCGAAGATAGCACCAGGCGCGCCCGCGACTTTCATCCTGTGCTCGAGGTATTTCTCGGTCTCATCGGGCCTCAGCGGCTCGAGATGGTAGCGCCCGGTTATTCGTTGTGCGAGCTGACGCATGTCTTCGCGATCGAGTACTTCGCGTAGCTCCGGCTGTCCAATGAGAATGATCTGCAGCAGTTTTTGTTTCGGCGTTTCTAGATTGGTTAGCAATCGAACCTGCTCGAGAACGTCGGTGGCGAGGTTTTGCGCTTCGTCGACGATAAGCACGGTCCGTCGTCCGCGCGCATGCGCATCGAGAAGATACGAGCTGAGGTTGTCAACGATCGATTTGATCGAGCCATCCTCGGGAATCTCGACGTTGAGTTCCTCGGCGATCGCTCGCAGAAACTCATGCGTCGTGAGCTCGGGATTGAGTATCAGCGCAACGTCGGCTTCATCCGGGAGCTGTTCAAACAGGCTCCGCACGAGGGTCGTCTTCCCCGTGCCGACCTCGCCCGTGAGCTGGATAAATCCACCACTCTGGGAAATGCCGTAGATCAGATGTGCCAGCGCGTCGGCGTGGCGCCGACTCATGTAGAGGTAGCGCGGATCAGGTGTGATCGAGAAGGGTTTTTCCGTTAACCCGAAAAACTGGGTATACACACCAGACTCCTGGGAGCGTTCGACCGGGCCGTCAGATCGCTATTCTCGGCCCGGCCCCAATGTCAATCAACAGCGGGTCATTCAACTACGGTGATCGTTATCTGCTCCGACATCAGCGGTGGGTCGTGTGGCACGTGAATCACGTCACCGAGCACGAGTTGCAGCGTGTGCTCGCCCGGATCGAGCTCGACGGTCGCCTCCGTCTGACCAAGGCCGAAGTGGATATTCTGCGCGTCTGCTGGAACTGGCAGATCCATGGTCGCCAATCCGGTGTCAACGAGCAGATGATGATGGCCGGTGTTCGGCAGGTCGATGCCCGCCGGTGCGACACCAAAACCCTTGAGGCCGAACAGGACCGTTACCGGGCTCTGCACCTCGGCGCCGTCGGCTGGTGAGACGATGTAGACGAACGCGCCTTCGGGCGACGGCTTGCGTTCTATCCCCGGAGCCGGGGCCGGAGCGGCGACGGGCGCCGGTGCGGGCTCGGGTGCCGCGGCGGGCGCGGCGGGTTCACTGGCTTGTTCTCCACAGCCTGCAAAGACGAGGCCTGAGGACAACGCGAGAAGCAATCGAATTCGCATAGGTTTCTCCCCTGCTGAGGGCTGAACTCTGGGCGAGACTGTAGCACAGCCGTCGGATCGACGGCCCCACGGGAGTCGTTGCCGTTACTGCGCCGGCTTCTTCTTGGTCGCTACGCGCTTCTTCGACGGCTTCGTCGCGGTCTTTTTTTTCGTCGCGCGCTTCGTCGCAGTCTTCTTGCTAGCTCCTACGTGCCTTCGCGGGAGTTCCGTCGGATCGAAATCGTCAACGGCAATGATCGCCATCACTTTTTCGTCGAACGAAACAATCTCTTTGGCTTCTGCGTCCGTGATCACGCCTTTCTCGCGCGCCTCCTCGATCTGGCCGGGCGTGTCGTCCGCCGAGATCTGACCGCTGCGTTTTGCATCGAAGACTTTTCGCTCGAGTGGTTTGACGTGCTCGGCGAGTTCAAGCGCTTCCTGCAGCAGCCCCAGCGGATTGTCGGGTTCGAGCTTCTTGTAGATGTCTGAGCAGAGGCGCTCGCGTGTCTGCGTCGGATTAATCATGAGTTCGACAACCTGTTGGCCGAGCTCATCCGAAGGAGACGAGAACGTTCTGCCGCGAGGGAACACGATCACACGCAATAGGGCCGCAACCCAGCGGTTCGGGAAATTCCGGAGGAAGCCGTGCAGCTGTTCCTGCGTCCGATAGAAAAGGAACCGGCAGGCCCATTCGACAATGGGACGGTCAGCGTGCGGGCAGCCCTGGTCTTCGAAGTGCTTTAGCACCATTGAGACGAGATAGAGATTGCTGAGGATGTCTCCAAGCCGTGCGGATAACAGCTCTTTTCGTTTGAGTTCTCCGCCCAATACGAGCATCGCGACGTCGGCCGCCAGCGAGAAAGAGGCGCTGTAACGGTTCACCCGCTGATAGTAGCGGCGCTTCCATCCGTAAGCGGGTACGTTCGTGAACCGCGACAGAGTCAAACCCATGACGAGAGAGCGGGCGGCATTCGAGATCGCATAGCCCACGTGGCTGAACAGCAGCGAATCGAAGTCAGCAAGTCCGCGCTCCGTATCCTCGTCGGCGGCAGCTTCGAGTTCCTTGAGTACGAATGGATGGCAACGCACCGCGCCCTGACCGAAGATAATCAGGCTACGCGTCAGGATATTCGCGCCTTCTACCGTGATGCTGATCGGCAGCGATTCATACTTTCTCGCGAGAAAGTTCTTCGGCCCCATCATGATCGCTTTACCGCCGAGCACGTCCATGGCGTCGTTGGCAACGACGCGCGCGAGCTCGGTATTGTGGTATTTGAGTATCGCGGTGGGCACGGAAGGTCTCTCGCCTTCGTTTAGTGCGGCGCAGGTAACACGTGAAGCGGCCGTCATGACATAGGTGCAGCCGGCCATTCGTGCCAATGCTTCGCCGACTCCATGGAACTTGCCGATGGGCAGATTGAATTGCCGGCGAATACGGGCGTAGGCGCCCGCCGCGTAGATAGAAGCTTGTGCGCCGCCAAGCGCGTTGCTCGGTAGCGTGATGCCACGACCGACCGACAGCTGCTCGACGAGCATCTGCCAGCCCTGCCCGGCTCGCTCCGGCCCGCCGATAATGGCATCGAGCGGGACAAAGACGTCCTTGCCCTGAGTCGGCCCGTTCTGGAAGGGAATGCCAATCGGAAGATGGCGCCGTCCTATCGAGATACCGGGAAGATCAGTCGGTATCAGTGCGGCCGTGATGCCGTATTCGTCTTCGTCGCCGATAAGATGATCGGGGTCGAATAATTTGAACGCGAGACCCAGAACCGTCGCGATGGGCGAGAGCGTTATATAGCGCTTGTCCCAGTTCAGGCGCACGCCGACGATGGTCTTGCCGTCGTATTTGCCTTTGCAGACGACGCCGGAGTCAACGATCGCGGTCGCGTCAGATCCTGCACGAGGAGAAGTGAGAGCGAAACATGGAATTTCTTCGGCCCTGGCGAGTCCGGGCAGCCAACGTTGCTTTTGTTCTTCGGTGCCGTAGTGCAGCAGCAGCTCGGCCGGTCCCAGCGAGTTCGGCACACCGATAGTCGATGCGGCTGTGCCATTGTGCGATGCGATCTTGGTCAGAATAATCGAGTTCGCGAGAGGCGAAAACTCGAGCCCGCCGTACTCCTTCGGAATAATCATCGCGAAGAAGCCTTTCTTCTTAATGAACGCCCAAACTTCCTCCGACATATCGAGGCGCTCATGGGTGACGTCCCAGTTCTTGAGCATCTCGCAGAGTTCCTCGACGGGCCCGTCAAGGAACGCTTGTTCTTCGTCGGTGAGCTTCGGCGCAGGCAGCGACGACAGCTTGCGCCAGTCCGGCATTCCCGAAAACAGCTCGCCTTCCCACCAGACGCTGCCGGTCTCGAGCGCATCGCGCTCTGTCTTCGAGAGCGACGGCAACATCGTTCGAAAAATATCGAGCAGCGGTTGCGTGATGTATTCGCGACGAAAATTGTCGACGTTGAGTACCGCTATCGGTAGGAACAGCAGCCACAGCACGATCGTCCAGAAGCCGCTGTCGCCAGCGATCGTGTAGAGGACGACTACAACGCCGATGGCGGCAGTGGAGACTTTAAGATCGGCGCGGCGATAGGCGAGCGTGAGACAGGTTCCGACAATTAGGGCGAACCAGAACAATGTCTCCACGTTGTCTCTCCCAGGCCGCTATCAGATCACTTAGAGAAGCTCTGCGACGTTCGCGCGTTCTTCGCGGAGTTCCGTATCGGTAACATCCATCTTGTCTCGGCTATAGTCGTCAATGTCGAGCCCCTGGACGATCTCGAAACTACCACCGCCCGCACATCGTACGGGATAGGAGTAGACGACGCCTTCGGCAATTCCGTAACTGCCGTCCGACGCGACACCCATGCTCACCCATTCGTCACCGGGTGTACCGAGCGCCCAGTCTCGGACATGGTCGATCGCAGCGGATGCCGCCGACGCAGCCGATGACGCGCCGCGTGCCTTGATAATGGCTGTACCGCGATTCTGTACCGTGGGTATGAATTCGTCGCGATACCAGGCTTCGTCGACCTGCGCCGCCGCTGGTTCGCCATTGACCGTCGCGTGTGCGATATCGGGATACTGAGTCGCCGAGTGATTGCCCCAGATGATCATGCCGTTCACGTCGGACACATGTGCGCTGGTCTTCGCGGCGAGCTGGGCTTTGGCTCGGTTATGATCGAGACGAGTCATAGCAGTGAAATTTTTCGGATCGAGATCGGGGGCGTTCTCGCGAGCGATCAGAGCGTTCGTGTTTGCTGGGTTGCCGACGACGAGAACTTTGACATCCCGCGATGCAACTTCGTTCAGCGCCTTGCCCTGTGCCGAGAAGATCTGAGCATTGCCGAGTAGCAAATCCTTGCGCTCCATGTCTGCAGTTCGCGGTTTGGCACCTACGAGCAGCGCGCAGTTAATATCGCGGAACCCGACTTCAGCCTGATCGGTCACGACGATGTCCGCGAGCAAATCGAATGCGCAATCGTCGAGTTCCATCGCAACGCCGTTTAGCGCGCCCATCGCAGGCGGAATCTCGAGGAGCTGCAGTACGACCTGTCGTTCGGGGCCGAACAGTTGCCCGGACGCAATTCTGAAAGCCAGTTGATAGCCGATCTGTCCGGCTGCACCCGTAATGGCGACGCGTAAGGGTGCGCTCGTATCCGTAGTCATGTGAAGTTCGCTCCGCGACTCTTGCTTGTTATTCAAAGGGGCGCAGATTCTAGCACGGCGATTGCGCGATCAAGCCCCGGAATTATTGCAGTATGTCGAGTTCCTCCGGCAGCGAATACTCGGGATAGACGACGAGAAAAGCTTCGAGCTCCTGCCTCGCGGCGTCGATCTGTCCCTGTTCGATGCCCGCCTCGATGCAGGCGAGCCAGTCGTCCGCGATCTCAGTGTCGATCGCCGAGCAGTCGAGCGCCGCTAGCGCCGCTGACGATGCCACGGCCTCTTCGAGGACTACGGACTCGAGCGACAGAGCTTCTACCTGCGGCGATTGCTCGGCCGCTTCCTGGCGACGTACGGGTTGAGCTTGTCGGGCGCGAAGTTCGGTTTCAGCCGCTGCCGGCACGGGCGCCGGCGCTTCCGGGGCGACAGGCGTGTCGAAGTCGGCCTCGGTCTCGTTCGCCGAGAATCCGCTCGTTCCCGTTGCTACGGAGTCCAGGCTTTCGGGCTCCATCGCGTCGGCACCCTGCTCGATCGTCACGGCTGCGGGTGGCGTCGCGTTCGGCATGTCGGACAGGATCGCATCGGAGAAGACTTCGGTGTTCTCGTTCAGCACGCCCGAGCGCAATACGAGTGAGACCGAGAGGACGACAGTCGCGGCAAGTGCGAGCGGCGGTAAGAAGGAGAACGGCGCGCGTGGACTGCGCCGTTCGGCCTCTGCAAGGATTGTGCGGTCAAGTTCCGCCGGCGGCGCTTCGTCGAAGCCCGCAGCCTGATAGGCCTCGGAAATCTGATCCGATCCTGGGAGTACTTCGTCTGGCTCGTTCGTGTTCATGCCTGCCTCTTGTCGGGCGCGGCCTGTTCGGCCAGCCCCTGTCGCAGCCGCTTCAAAGCATATCGAAGCCGGCTCTTTATCGTCTCGCGGCCAGTGCCGACAACCTGCGCTATCTGCTCGAGGGTCAATCCCCCCTCCTCGTGTAACAGGAATGCTTCGCGCTGCGCTGCCGGGAGATCGTCGAGCGCCCGCGTTAACGCGATCTTCAGCTCATGCTGATTGAGCGCTCGCTCGGGGCCGGCCGACGAATCGGGTATCTCGAGAGAGTCGTCGGGCGTCAATTCAGGCGCGCGGCCCGCGCGGCGATAGTGGTCGACGAGGACGTTGTGAGCGATCCGGTAGAGAAACGCGCCGAACGGTGCGTCCGGGCTGTAGCGCGCCTTGCTCTTGATGACGCGAAACCAGACATCCTGGAATAAATCGTCCACTGCACTTCTCGCAACCTGCCTCACAAAGTAGCGGTAGAGCGGTCCGCGGTGGTTCGCATATAGCCTCTCGAAGGCTGCGGTATCGCCGTCCTTGAAACGGCACATCAGCGCACTATCGGCTCCTGCGTCCACGGTTTCAGCTTAGGTCATCCGCGCGCCGCGGAGAAGACCGACTTCCACCCTACTCTCTGTATAACGTCGGGCAGGCCCGATCGGGGTTAGCCTAGTCCGAACGGGCGCTCCCGTTAGGGTTGCAAAAAGGGGACATTCTGCTTTTTCCCTAAAAAAGCAGAATGTCCCCTTTTTGCCCGCCCCTCGGGTCACGGCTAGGGGCGGTACTTGCGGACCAGGCCGCGGAGCTGGTCGTAAGTCAGACCGAGCAGGCCGGCGGCAATGCGCTGGTTGTGCCGGGAGCGGTCTAGTGCGGCTTCGAGCAGGTCTCGTTCGACGTCGGCGATCGCGGCCTTGAAGTCGATCGGAAACGCGACCGCGGAGGGCTGGGCCTCCACCGGCGCTTGCTCGCTCAGCTCCTCGTCTGACGGCGCGGAGGCGGGCGGTCCGAAAGGCGACGCGAAGGGATTCGAGATGATTTCCGCAAGCGGTAGCGCCGGATCGGCGGCTCGGTACACGCTGCGTTCGATCGTGTTCTTGAGCTCGCGAACATTTCCTGGCCATTGCGCCGCGATGAGTTGGTCCTGAACCGCCTTAGAGAATCCCGGAAAAAACGGCCGCTTGAGTTCGCTCGTGAGATTGACCGCGAAATGGTAAGCGAGCGTGAGTATGTCCTCGGGCCGGACGCGCAGCGGCGGCACGTGAATTACGTCGAACGCGAGACGGTCCAGCAGGTCGGGACGAAAATCGCCGCGCGCGGCGAGCTTCGGCAAATCTTCGTTCGTGACGCCCACGACGCGCACCTCCGTGACGAGGGTTTCGGACCCGCCAACGCGACGAAACTCTCCGTATTCGATAACGCGCAGGATCTTCTCCTGCATCCGCAGCGGTATCGTGCCGAGTTCGTCCAGCACGAGTGTGCCACCACTCGATTGTTCGAACTGACCAATGTGGGTTCTGGTCGCACCGGTAAACGCGCCCGCCTCGTGACCGAACAGCTCCGATTCGAGCAGGCTCTCGGTCAGCGCGGCGCAATTCACTTTGATGAGCGGCTGCTCCCAGCGCTCCGAGAGGTAGTGCAGTCGCGACGCGATGAGCTCCTTGCCGGTGCCGCGTTCGCCAATCACGAGGACAGGTTTGGACAGTGGCGCCGCGCGCGAGACGTGTTCGAGCATCTCGAGAAACACAGGCGCCTCTCCGACGATCGCAAGCGTTTCGGGGCGTTCGGAGCTCATGAGGTAAAAAATACCAAAGAAGAGGTAGAAAAGCCCGATAAGAGGCGAGAAAAGCCTATTTTTAACCGCGTGCCATTCCGCGAGTCTCGGCGAAAACTCCAATGATCTGAAGGGCTTGGACGCGTTGGGGCGAGGTTGGCACGGATCCTGCTATAGCTTAGTCAGAAGCCGATATATCGGCGCTTTAGCAGAAAATCGCTTGAGGACGACACCATGGGCATCTTTTCACGCTTCACAGACATCGTTAACTCGAACATCAACGCGATCCTCGACAAGGCCGAGGATCCCGCGAAGATCGTTCGGCTCATGATCCAGGAAATGGAAGACACGCTCGTCGAAGTGCGTTCGGCGGCCGCTCGGACGATCGCCGATCGCAAAGAGGCATCGCGCTCGCTCAAGGCGCTGCAGAACGATGTCGATGAGTGGCAAGCGAAAGCTGAGCTCGCGATCGACAAAGGTCGTGACGATCTCGCCAAGGCGGCACTCGCGGAAAAGGCTCGCGGCACGAAAGCCATCGACGGTCTCAACGTGACGCTGGCCGCGCTCGATGAAGGACTCGACAAACTCAATGTGGATATCTCGCGACTGGAAGGCAAGCTCGCCGACGCCAAGACTCGGCAGCAGGCCATTCTGGCTCGCCACGAGGCAGCGTCGCGGCAGCTTGAGGTTCGTAAGAAAATCCATGATCACAGAATCGATGACGCGCTCGTTCGTTTCGAGGGATTCGAGCGAAGAATCGATGGGATCGAAGGACGCGTAGAGGCATTCGATCTCGGTGGCAAGAAGGATCTAGCTCAGGAGTTCTCAGACCTTGAATCTGCGGAAGACATAGAGAAAGAGCTCGAGGATCTCAAGTCCCGGCGCGCGCGACGCCCGGCAGAAAACACGGAAGCCGGATAAGTAACGATGGAAGCCGTACTCATTATTTTTATGGTCGCGTTGGGATTTGTCGTCCTGCCGCTCGCAATCATCATGCACTTCATCACGAAGTGGAAAGCAACACAGGGGTTGTCGCAAGACGAAGAGCAGATGCTCGAAGAACTTTGGCGTCGAAGTCAGGCGATGGAATCCCGCATTAACGCGCTCGAGTCGATACTCGAAGACGAAGTTCCGGATTGGAGGAAACGGTTATGACCGATTATCGCGGCAGTTCGGCCCGCGCGCCGCGCGGACGCCGGTTGTATCAGGATCGCGAGGGTGGGGTGATCTTCGGCGTGTGCGCCGGGATCGCTGATTACTTCGGCTTCGATCTTTTCGTTACCCGAATTCTCGCGGTCCTGAGTTTGTTCTTCTTTACGTTCCCGACTTTCCTCGCGTACATCATGCTCGCGTTTCTGCTTCCAAAGAAACCGCGCGCGTTATACGGTCCTGTGGACGAAGAAGTCGAAGCGCTTAGACGCCAGGTTCGCTCGTCGCCGCACACAACACTCGATGCCGTTAAGCATCGCTTTCGCGACATCGAATCGCGCATACAGCAGATGGAAAAATATCTTACGTCGAGCCGCTTTAAGCTCGATCGGGAATTCGAGTCGCTCAAAGACTAGGGTGTCGTGCCCTGAAGCGGCTGGGGTGACGGTGCTGGTTGAAAGGACTGTGGCGCTGGAGTTTGTTGAGCGGCTGAGCCTCCCGGTCGGGGGACATCCGGATTCGCCTGATAGAAGAGATCGATCTGCTCATTCATTTTGCCGGCGACCGCTTCGAGCTCTGCATAGGCCGTCACGTGGCGGTTGTACATGATTGCCTTGTACTCGGATGGTGCGTCGTCACCGGTGGCCGTGAGTTCGGCATCCAGACAGTCCAGATAACCTTGCATCGCTGCCATGTAGGTGTTGACCGCCTGTCGCGCCGCCACCATCTCTGAGAGCGTCGAGGTTTGGCCGTCAGGAATCGCTACGAGCGCAGGATAATCGCATGCCATGCTCGTCGTTGCCGTGCCGCCGGCCATCACTAGCAGCAAAAACCGTAGCAATTTCATGTCCTTACCTCTTCGGTACTCGGGTAGTATCGGTAAACTATAACCTAGCGCCAGCGGCGATACCAAGATGCCCGCAGGTAGCGTGAAAAATTGATTTTAGCGTTAGCCGAACAGCGTCTGATATTGATTGCCGCCTTCTTCCTGTTCGATCAGAAGCTCCAGCAGCCCTTCTGCCGTCACAGGATCACCGAAAAGATGACCCTGAACGTAGTCGCATTCATGTTCGCGCAGGAATTCGAGTTGCTCCTGCGATTCGACACCCTCGGCAACGACATCCATATTCAGACTGCGTGCCATTTTGATGATCGTCGCGACGATAGTGGCGTCGTCCTGGTCGTCAGCGACGTCGCGCACGAAAGACTTATCGATCTTGAGCGTGCTGATAGGGAACTGTTGCAGGGCGCTCAATGAGGAATAGCCGGTGCCGAAGTCGTCGATAGCGAGATGCAAACCCATGCCGTATAGCGAATCCAGAATCCTGATTGTTCTATCGGCGTCGTCCATCAGCGTTGTCTCGGTGATCTCGAGTTCGAGGCAAGTCGGTGATACGCCATGCCGTTTGAAAATTGCGCGAACTTTGTCGAGAAACCGCTGTTGTTGAAGCTGCTTTAGTGAAAGGTTGACGGAGACGCGACCGGGAGACGGCAGTGTTCGTTGCCAGAGGCGGTAATCTTCGCAGACGCGGTTCAGTACCCAATCGCCGACTTGCAGAATCAGATTCGTTTCCTCAGCGAGTGGGATGAAGTCCGACGGAAAGACGAGTCCACGTTCGGGCAAGTCCCAGCGTACGAGTGCCTCGACGCCTTCAATTTGGCCGGAAGCGAGGTTGTACTTCGGTTGGTAATGTAGCCTCAGCTCCTCGCGTTCGAATGCGCGTCGCAACTTACTCTTGAGCATGAGGCGCTCGACCGCCGCCGTGTTGAGCACAGGAGAATAGCGCTCGAGGCAGTTCCCACCGGCTTTCTTCGCCTGATAAAGCGCCGCGTCTCCATTGCGAATGAGGTCGATGACGTTGTCACCGTCGTCGGGATAATAGGCTACGCCAACGCTGGTCGTGATGAATATCTCTTCGCCTTGCACGTGAAACGGCCGGCCGATCGCAGCGAGAAGAGCTTCCGACGTGGACGCGATGGCATCGGTCAGGGTTTCGATTCGCTCGAAGCCGCTCAATATGACAGCAAACTCGTCGCCAGCCAGACGTCCGGCCGTAGCGCCTTCCGGAAGCTCCGCCATGATGCGCTGCGCGAAGATCTCAAGACTTGTATCGCCAGCGCCATGGCCGAAGGTGTCGTTGATGTCTTTGAAGCGATCGATGTCCATGTACAGCAGCGCGAGATACTGATTGGTGCGCTTCGCGCGGGCGATGGCCTGCTGAAGCTGATGCTGAAACTGCATTCGGTTCGGCATCTTGGTTAACGAATCCGTCCGCGCCAGGTAACGGATTCTCTGTTCGACACGTCGTCGTTCCGCGACGTTTTGGGCAGCTACGATTCGACCTTCGAGCTCGCCGCGATCGTTGTGAACGTCCGAGACCGTATAAGAGACTGCGATAGGGGAGCCGTCGCGGCGTCGAAATACGCCGTCAATCGGCTTCGCGCTCGAATCGTCCTCTTCGGGCTCTTTGAGTTCCTTGTCGACGACCGTTGTTAACCGTTCACCGATTAGTGCGTCGTCGGCATAGTCGAGCAGGCTGGCCGCAGCCGCGTTGACGCGCACAATCTCGTCGTTCGGATCTATCACGATAATCGCGTCCCGGATGCTCGACAGGAGACGATCGAGGTAGTCGCGCGTAATAACGCTCGCTTTGAGTTGCTGCTGCATCTCGTCGAAAGCGCCGACCAGCTCTTTCGGGCCGTCACGGCCGCTGGTCAAAGGAGGTGCGTCATAGTCGCCTCCCGCTGCTCGCTCGAGGGCCGCAGTCAGCGTCTCGATCGGAACTTCGAACGAGCGTGCGGCAAACCAGACCGCGCCGAGCGCTACGCAGAGTGCAGACGCAGTGAGACCGAGCAGTAGCCAGCGAACAGGCTCGCTGGCAAACGCGGTGGGGTCCGACGTCAACACAATCACGGCCAGTAGCGCGAAGATCGCGCACAGAATGACCGCGGTCCCCGCCAGATATCTAAAGATACGACGGCTCATTTAGCGTTATTCTCGTACGATCCTAAAGACATCAGTACCGTCCCGGATCGCTTACCCCCTCTCACTCGGCCAACGGCACGAGCCCAGCAAATCACACTGGCCGAGCCCTGTCCCGCCCGATACTACAGAATCACGAAAAAAAAGGGGAAAATGCCCCCTTATGGATAAACAGAGGCGTTGGCACCAGGCCGCGTCAATACTGGCCTGGGCAGCGAAACACCGCACGCCATGACCAAGACCGCACTAATCGTCGACGATTCCGCTTCGGCCCGCTTCGTGCTTGGCGGGATGCTTGAAGAACAGTCGCTCGCCGTCGATACCGCGGAGTCGGGGGAGGAAGCGCTCGAGTACCTGCGTCACGCACGACCCGACGTCATTTTCATGGATCACATGATGCCGGGTATGGATGGTTTCCAGGCGCTCGAAGCCATTAAAGAGAATCCCGCGACTGCGACGATTCCGG
>CAJIBS010000488.1_pt1 | contig 19376 bp, 18 predicted proteins | sample 9199411 | NCBI WGS metagenome assembly CAJIBS01 (sample SAMEA7708312, study PRJEB35096) | sediment metagenome | biome: marine neritic benthic zone biome [ENVO:01000025]; feature: sediment [ENVO:00002007]; material: shallow marine sediment [ENVO:03000034] sea grass bed [ENVO_01000059] ... | reverse complement strand
GTTTGAAAACTCGCCGACCTTCCGGCTACGGCCAGATCGCAGGATGCCACGAGCTGACACCCGGCGCCGATGGCCGGACCTTGTACCTGTGCGACGACCGGCTGCGGGATCCGCAATAACAACTGCATCAGCTCAGCGCAGGACTCGAGCAACTCCTTCATTCCATCGATGTCGCGCGAATGCATGTCGTTAAAGTCGTGACCCGAGCAGAACACAGGCCCTTCCGCTGCAAGCAGGATTCCGCGCGCCTCGCTCGCGGCGACCGATTCGAACGCGCTGCGCAGCTCGGCTATATGTTCCGATGACAATGAGTTGCGACGCGCCGAGCGCCGCATCGTAATCGTTACCAGCCCTTCGGTCGTGTCGACTGATAGATTCTTATATTCCAATGTCGGCTCCTTCTTTGCCCGGATTCTACCCACTTCGAACGAATGAGTGCGGCAAAATCTGTAGAATCGCACTCATAAGATAGCTGGGGAGCCGTTCATGACAGTGAGAATTCTTGTTCTAGTCGCAGCGTTGATCTTCTGCGGCCCGTTCGCGCTGGCGCAGGAGATCTCGAATGCCACGGTGGTCGAAGCCGCGGAAGCGCTCGGCATGATCCGTGGCGCCGCGCGGCGCATGGACTCCATCAACACGGTCGAATTCTCCGGTCGGGGGACGATCCGGCGGCCGCAAGAGGACGGCAGTTGGTCGGAAGCGGAACTCACGAACCTGACTGTGGGCATCAGCTACTCCATCCCCGCGCTGCGCTGGGATCAAACGACCGGTGATCAACGCGCCATCTATGTGGTTCGAGGAGACGAGGCGTGGGAGGAACGCATGCCGGGCGTTGGACGAACGCCGGCGATGAATTTCGTAGATCGATTCACGCGACAGATCTGGTTCTCTCCCCACGGCCTGATACGCGCCGCCATCGAGGCCGAAGCCCTGGAGGCAGGCTCCGTCGAGATCGGATCGGAAGAAGGCCTATCTACGCTGACGGTCGAAGTGGGCAGCTTTACGCTGACAGCTACACTGGACGAGAACAATCGCCCGCAGTCCGTGTCGATGCCCGTTACGCATCCGCTGCTAGGCCCGACCACACTCGCGACCAATTACAGCGACTACATCGATTGGCCTCTGCTGGATGTTTTCTTTCCATCACGAATCGAGCAGACACTCGGTGACGTGACTTGGCTCGACCTCGAAGTCACCGAGTTCTTTCAGAATCCCTACGTCGTATTTCCGGATCCACTCCCGTAACGTCGGAGCCGGCAATGGAACTATCTGTTCTTAGTGTCGCAGCAGAACCCACCGTCGACACGAATCTGTGTGCTCGAGTTTCGCTAACGAAGGATAGCCTGCTCGGCGCTTGCCTCGGCCTGATCGAGATAGTCTCGAAATACGTTAGCGTCATCGACAAACGGATGTGGCTCGCCTGAGCCGCGGCCCTCCAGCGCCGCGCGGCGCTCGAAGAACGGCGCGCCAGGCGCCGCGCCTCCGCCCGTCGTGTGGCCGGCGAAACGAACTCGGAACGGCGGCGACTGAGACGCAAGTTCCTGAAATCGCCGGATATTGCCGAGTACCGTCTGGTTCTTCCAATAGTCGTTCGGCTGCGCGCCGCCGCCACCGAAGACAACGGCTCGATACTCATCGTCACCGTCTCGTACCGTAAATTCCATCGAGAGCACGCCTTCAGTGTGACCCGGCGTGATGTAGAACGTCATGGTCTGATCGCCGAGTTCCAGGCTCTCTCCGTCCTGGATAACCCAGTCGACGTCTGCCATATCGAAGCTGAATACCGGTTGATTCTGGTCGGCTTCAGCGCGCTTCCAATCTGCGGCCGTCAATCCGACCGCTGATCCAAAATTTCGCTGGTAATAGGCGTGGCCGCCCATGTGATCGAAATGCCCGTGCGTACCGAGGACGTATTCGACATCGTTCGGATCGAAGCCAAGCTCGCGAATATTCTCGACACCGGTCTCGATGTAAGGATCGAATAGCGAGTCAATGAGGATCAGGCCTTCACCCGTATCGATCAGAAAACTCGTCGCCCACTCGATGCCGACGTAATAGACGTTGTCGAAGATCTGAAACGGGCGAACGCTCCGTTGCAGCTCCTCGTCGTTATATCGGTCCCGCGTCGCCTGATTGACGTAACTGAAGTTCGTCTCCGCGAGATCCGGAAATCCGTCTACCGATCCTTGCGCCGAAACGGTCGGACTCGCGCCGTACAGAAGAGCTGCTGTCAGAAGCGGGACGAGCGCTCGAACCTGCGTCATCGGCGACCTAGTCCCACTCGCGCTCGATACCGTCCGGCGACGTCAACCACCCCAGCAGACATCCATTCGAACCGTCTCGCAGCTGATGACAGCGCATGGATACAGTGTCGCCCGCCTTCACGGTATCTTCCGTAATACCCTGCCTGGCGAGACCATTCACACTAGCCGTCTCGACTGCCCACACGACCGCTTCCCCATCGTCGCCGGTGACTTCGACGAACAACCACGAATGCGGATTCACGAGATGAATATTCTGCACGACGCCCGTCAGATGCGTGTACTCGGTCATCTGATAGTTTCCATGTGAGTGATGTGCGGTCGCCGAAAACGCCGTAAAAATTCCGGCCAGCGAGCCCAGTATCAATAATTTGAGTTTCATCCTGGCTCTCCTTCTTAATCCCGAACGGGAGCGTTACGGACTTTGATCGCGTCCGCATAGTTCTGATAGCGAATTCGATTGCCTTCCTCATCGATCCACTGCAACGATTGCTGGAAGAAACCGGGCGGAATCGAGTTGGGCGGTACGGTCGCCTCGGAGATATAGAGCTTGCTGTCGTGCAGGTATATCGCTGCGTAGGTTCGAGACTGATCGTCGTTCGTGATCTGCAGCTGATGCCCTTCGATTCGATCGATATAGTGGTACGCGTCGTAAGTCACTTCGCCGCCCCGCTGCCGCAGCTGCCAGGCCGCGTATGCGATCGAAGCGCGAATGTCGACCTCCCAATAGAGCTCGTAGTCCGCCTCCGTACGGTCCCGCGAGGCATGTATCGCCTGAGCGTCGGTGTAGTCGACGACGGTCAAAGTGTAAGTAGCACCATCTTCCTCGTGCGAATAGACACGCGATGGCATGACGGCGCCGTACTCGGAATCGAAGGGGACATCCTCGACAGTGAACTCACCACCAGGGACGAAAATCTCGAAGCGGTCGAGTTCGCTCGTGTACTTCGCCCAGTTCTGAGCACTAACGCCAACGGGCAGGAGCAATACGGCAGCAGCAGTGAGTAATCCCAGGAAGCGCATCGCGGTTTCCCCTCAATCGTTTCAATTCCGCGAATTTTGCCAGAAAACGCTATTTAGAGTGTCAATCGTGGCAGATGTTTCACCAAGGCTCGAGCATCGTTTTATTGACTCGAAATCGCCAGCGCCGCCAGATCACGGCCCGCCGGCTCCTGGTACATGCTCAACCCGAACTCGCCCGCCACGGCGAGAAGATGATCGAAAATATCAGCCTGGATGTCCTCGTAGATGGCCCAGTCGGTGATATTCGTGAATGCGTAGATCTCGAGCGGGAGACCCGTTGGCCCCGGCTGAAGCTGGCGAACGATCAGCGTCATCTCGCGGTGAATTTTCGGATGGTTCTTCAGATAGTTCAGTACATAGGCTCGGAATGTACCGACGTTGGTCAGTCGCCTGAGATTGACGTCCGCCGCTTCCTGACCGATGTTCGAATTATAGTCGGCCAGCTCCTTTAGCTTGTCCTCAATGTAGTCCGTCAGAAGCACGAAACTCTTGCAGCGCTCGATCTCTTCAGGGGTCATGAACCGAATCGAGTTGATATCGATGCGCAAGTCGCGCTTGATGCGTCGACCACCGCTCTCCCCCATGCCGCGCCAGTTCTTGAACGAATCAGTGATTAGACGATGTGTCGGTATCGTCGTGAACGTCTTGTCCCAGTTCTGAATCTTGACCGTATGCAACGAGATATCGATGACGTCGCCATCGGCATTGCACTGCGGCATCTCGACCCAGTCACCCACGCGAACCATGTCGAGGCTGGTCAGCTGGACGCTCGCGACGAGAGACAGAATCGTATCCCGGAACACGAGCAGCAAAATCGCGGTCATCGCGCCGAATCCGCTCAGCAGCAAGACCGGGCTACGCTCCATCAGGACTGCCGCAATCAGGACGCCCACGAGCACGAAGACGACGATCTTAGCGACCTGCAGATAACCTTTTATCGGCCGCTCTCGAGATATCGGGTACTGCTCGTAGATCGAATTGACGGCCGTCAGGAACGCGCTCACAGTCAGACTCAGCATGAGCAACGCATAGGCGACGGCGACATTCTCGCCGACCGTGACGACGGCCTCCGGAAGCCCCGGCACTAGGTTTAAGCCGAAGTAGAAAACGAGCGCGGGAAGAATCTGCGCGAGACGCGCCGCGACCTTGTGCTCAATCAGCGCGTCGTCCCATGTGTGTTCGGTCCGCTCCGAAATGCGCTTAACGATCCGGACTAATTGCGCCTTGAAGACGAGATCCGCGATCACGGCGACAACGAGAAGAAGCACAATCCCGATGGAAGCCCCAGCCCAGACGGGAAGAGAAAGCAGAAACTCCTGAAAACGAGCGAGTAGCGTCGCCATGGCGCGTCAGATATTAGTCACGCGGTCGCTCGAGGTCCACCGGCGTTCAGACCGACTCCGGCTCAGCCTTGAGCTCGACCTCGTTGCCCTCCGGATCTCGCAGGTAGACGGAGATACCCTCGCCGTCGGAGCCGAAGCGCTGACCGAATTCGCCGATGTCGACGCCGTGGCGCGACAGGTAGTCGGTCATTTCAGCTTCGGTAAAGGACTGAACCTGCAGGCAGAGATGATCCAGATTACCGCTCCGTTCCTGCGGAGGATCGTAGTCGTCTCCACCCTGCATGATGTCGACAAAAGAGCTTCCGGCGCGCAGGTGCACAAGCCCTTCGACGGTCGCTGAGCGCCGCTCCAGCGAGCATCCGAGCACATCGCAATAAAAACTCACGAGCTTCTCGAGATCGCGCGCCCGAACGACGACATGATCGAGTTTTTTTATGCTTATCGCGTCAATCATCCTTGACGGCATTCTCCCTCGATCCGGTCAGATTCGCCAGAAGAAAGACGAGAGCCGGCTAGGGATCGCGCAATATTCGGGGACAACTTCTCGACCGGAACGAGCTAATCGCTCCAAGCTATTGACCGCAATGGAGACACGAATCGGAGACTCGCCTCGAGTTTTCATGGCCGTCTTATTGTCTCTTATAATCGCGCACGCAAACCGACGTACGAAGGGGCTACCACTGACGCGCGCATTCGGAACGGTCATTGCAAGCGGACTGCTTGCGACCTGTTCAGCACCGCCTTCCCTCCTGGAGCAGATCATCGCGTCGGGCGAATTCCGCGTCCTCACGAGAAACAGTCCTGCCACTTTCTATTACGGCCCCGAGGAACCGCTCGGTATCGACTATGAACTCGCGAGGGGTTACGCCGACTATATTGGCGTCGAACTCGATATTCGCGTCACCGATCGGTATTGGCAGATCTTCCCGGAAGTCGCAGGCGGTAACGTCCATGTAGGCGCCGCGGCCCTGACTGTTACCGAACCGCGCTCAGAAATCGTCGACTTCAGCCCCGCGTATCAGACTGCCACTCACCAGGTCATCTATCGCCGTGGTACCGACAAGCCGGACGAGCTGCGCGACCTCTCTGACGGCCGGCTCGAGATCCTGGCGGGCTCAGCGTTCGTGGGGCTGCTGAACTCAGCTCGCGAAGCGTCACCTGAACTCACGTGGATCGAAAACCGTGAGGCGGCGGTGGACGAGCTCGTCAGGCGCGTTGCCGTGGGCGAGATCGACTATACGATCGTCGACTCGAATATCTTCGAACTCCTGCAGCACAGTTATCCGGAGACTCGGGCGGCTTTCTCTATCGGCGAGGAAATCCCGGTCGCCTGGGCGTTACAGAAATCGGACGATACATCGCTCCGCGAAAGCATCTCGGCCTACTTCGCGGAGGTACAGGCAACCGGCGAACTCGACGCATTGCTCGAGCGCTACTACTTCCTGACCAGGAAGGATTTCGATTACGTCGGCTCGCGTGCATTTATCCGGCATCTGGAGACACGCCTGCCCACTTATCGAGGTTATTTTCTCGAGGCCGAGGAGAGAACGGACGTCGATTGGCAGCTACTCGCGGCCATGGCCTATCAGGAGTCCCACTGGGACGCCGATGCGGTCTCGCCGACCGGCGTCAAAGGCATCATGATGCTGACGAACACGACGGCGGATATAGTGGGCGTCGATGACAGAACGGATCCCGAGCAGAGCATCCGGGGCGGCGCAGATTACCTGGTTCGCGTAGACGACAAGATTCCTTCGCGAATCGAAAATCCTGATCGGACGTGGTTCGCAATAGCCGCGTACAACGTCGGTTTCGGCCATGTTGAAGACGCCCGCATCATCACCGAGAGCCAGGGTGGCAACCCCGACTCATGGCGAGAAGTGCGTCAGCGCCTTCCTCTGCTGACCGATCCGGATTGGTACAAGCACTTGCCGCGCGGATTCGCGCGCGGTGACGAGCCGGTCCAGTACGTAGACAACGTCAGGCGCTACTACGACATCCTGCGATGGATAACCTCGCGTGACACCGGCGAAGCGCAGATGCTCGCCGACGCATCGACGAACTAGGGATTCAGCGCCGCTCCGCGAAGAATTCCTGCAGCAGGGTCGAGCACTCTTCGGCGAGAACCCCGGATTCCACGTCCACTTCGTGGTTCAACTCTTTATTGCGCGTCAGGTCGAAGACCGTGCCGCAGGCGCCGCAGCGCTGATCGGCCGCACCGTAGATCAGTCGCGCGACACGCGCATGAACGATGGCGCCCGCACACATGACACATGGCTCTAGCGTGACGTAAAGCGTCGTATCCACGAGCCGATAGTTGCCTATCGCCGCTCCGGCTGCACGAATTGCGAGCATCTCCGCATGAGCAGTCGGATCGCTGGTCGCGATCGGTGCGTTGGCGGCCTCTGCAAGCACCTTTCCATCGTGCCCGACCAGCACTGCGCCAACGGGAACTTCCCCCGCCGCAGCCGCGCCGCGCGCCAGGGACAGCGCGGTCTCCATGTGCGTCGTGTCGGTGTCGTTCACGCCTTAGCGGGTCATTCCCACTCGATCGTGGCGGGCGGTTTCGTCGAGATGTCGTAGGAAACTCTGGAAATTCCCGGAACCTCGTTGATGATTCGATTCGAGACGCGATCGAGAAACTCGTACGGCAACCTCGCCCAACGTGCCGTCATGAAGTCGATCGTTTCGACGGCGCGCAACGCGACGACGTAGTCGTAGCGCCGCCCGTCACCCATGACGCCGACGGACTTGACGGGCAGGAACACGGCAAACGCCTGGCTGACATCGTCGTAGAGTCCCTGCTCACGCAGTTCGCCGATGAAGATATCGTCAGCGTAGCGGAGCAGATCCGCATATTCCTTCTTGACCTCTCCCAGAATCCGCACGCCAAGTCCGGGTCCGGGAAATGGGTGTCGTCCGACAAGCTCCTGCGGCAGACCGAGCTCGCGACCGATCTTGCGTACTTCGTCTTTGAACAGGTCCCGCAGCGGCTCGACGAGCTTGAGCTTCATTCGCTCCGGTAGACCGCCGACGTTGTGGTGCGACTTAATGACTTGCGCCTTTCCGGTATCGGCACCCGCGGACTCGATGACGTCCGGATAGATCGTGCCCTGCGCAAGCCACTCGACACCCTCTAGCCGTTCGGCTTCGCGATCAAAGACTTCAATAAACTTTCGGCCGATGATCTTGCGCTTCACCTCGGGATCGGCTTCGCCCTTCAACGCGTCGAGGAACTCCTGCTCGGCGTCCACTCGGACAACGTTGACGCCCAGGTGTTCGGCAAAGGTCGCCATGACCTGATCTGCCTCGTTGAGCCTGAGAAGCCCGTTATCGACGAACACACAGATCAATTGCTCGCCGATCGCTTCATGCAGCAGTGCCGCAACGACAGACGAGTCGACTCCACCCGACAGACCAAGAAGCACACGTTGCGACCCAACGTCGGCACGGACACGCTCGATGTGATCAGCGATGATGTTCCGGGGTGTCCAATCGCTAGGGCAGCCACAAATACCGTGCACGAATTGCTCGATAATGCGCTGACCATTTTCCGTGTGCGTAACCTCAGGATGGAACTGCAAGCCAAAGTATTGCCGCTCGTAATCGGCCATGCCGGCCAGCGGGGCATTCTCGGAAGCCGCGATCACGTCAAATCCCTGCGGGAGCTTCTCGACGCGATCGCCATGACTCATCCAGACCTTGAGCGGCTTTCCCGCGGAGGAAACGTTGCCGAGTAGACCCTCGTTACCGGGAACGTTGACTTCCGCATAACCGAACTCGCGGTGATCCGCCGATTCGACGGTGCCACCGAGCTTCGCCGCGAGCGCCTGCATTCCATAGCAAATTCCGAGTAGCGGAACACCTGCATCGATAACGGCATCGGCAACGACAGGAGAATCGTCGGCACCGACGGACTCCGGCCCTCCGGACAGAATAATTCCCGACGCGCCGAAAGCCTCGAGCGCATCCGCGGCCATGTCGTGAGGGTGAATCTCGCTGTAAACGCCCGCTTCCCTCACGCGTCGCGCTATCAGACGCGTGTACTGGGAGCCAAAATCGAGAATGAGTATACGGGCGCTATCCGGGGCCTGATTTTCCTCGGCGCGGACCTGTGCTTCCAACCGGGTTACTCCGCTTTGCGGTAATTCGGGGGTTCTTTGGTAATCGTCACGTCGTGGACGTGGCTTTCTTTGCGCCCGGCACCTGTGATGCGGACGAATTCCGGCTTCGTACGCAGTTCTTCGATGTCGTGGCATCCGGTATAGCCCATCGCTGCCTGGAGGCCACCGATCAGCTGCTGAACGATCGCGATCAGGCTGCCTTTATACGGGACGCGTCCTTCGATTCCTTCCGGGACCAGTTTCTCGAGCTCTTCGTTTGGGTCCTGAAAATAGCGATCAGACGATCCGAAGCGCTTCGACATCGCTCCGAGAGAGCCCATCCCACGATACGACTTGTACGAGCGTCCCTGGTAAAGCTCGACTTCGCCCGGCGATTCCTCGGTACCGGCGAACAGGCTGCCGATCATCGTGCAATACGCACCTGCGACGAGGGCCTTCGCAATATCGCCCGAATAACGGATACCTCCATCCGCGATCAGCGGTATGTCTATTGCCGCGAGCGCTTCGGACACCTCGGCAACTGCCGAGATCTGCGGAACGCCCACACCGGCCACGACTCGCGTCGTACAAATCGAACCCGGCCCGATCCCAACCTTGACGCCGTCCGCGCCCGCGTCGGCGAGTGCAACCGCGGCATCCGCCGTGACGATGTTGCCTGCGATCAACTGCACGTCCGGATGTTCTCTTTTAATCTGCTTTACACGCTGAATCACGCTCTCGGTGTGGCCGTGAGCAGTATCAACGACGACGACGTCGGCACCGGCCAGTATCAGCGCCGCAACTCGCTCCGGCGTATCGGCGCCGGTACCAACGGCCGCACCGACGCGCAACGCGCCGAGCCCATCTTTAGAGGCGCGCGGATAGTCGGTCGCTTTCTGGAAATCTTTGGCAGTGATCATTCCCCGAAGTTGAAAGTTGTCGTCGACGACCAGCACTTTCTCGATTCGGTGCTTGTGAAGAAGCGCCAGGACCTCGTCTTTTCCGGCACCCTCCTGAACTGTCACCAGACGCTCTTTCGGCGTCATGACTGAGGAGACGGGCGCTTCCAGATGTGTCTCGAAGCGCAGATCGCGGTGGGTAACGATGCCAACGAGTTCGGACCCCTCGACGACCGGAACGCCAGAGATATTGTTCGCCTGGGTCAGCGCATTAACTTCCCGAATCGTCGCTGAAGGCGCGACCGTAATCGGATCGCTGATAACACCGCTCTCGAACTTCTTAACCTGCTGAACCTGGCTCGCCTGATCTTCGACCGACATGCTCTTATGGATAATGCCGATTCCGCCTTCCTGGGCTAAAGCGATCGCGAGGCGAGATTCCGTTACGGAATCCATCGCGGAGGAGACGATCGGGATATTGAGCGTCAGCGAACGCGTTAGACGGGTTTCGAGACTGACTTCGCGCGGCAGGATGTCAGAGTACGCGGGCCGCAGCATGACGTCGTCGAAGGTGAGCGCTTCATGAATCGTCCGCATAGCGATCTCCGGTGCGTCAAGCGCGAGTGAGCGCGCAATTCTACTCGCGAGCCGAGCATATTGCATCACGTATACTGACGTTATGGATAATCTCGAGCTGCCGCTGACTCCGGAGCGCGAGGTGTTCTCGGTTTCTTCGCTGAATCGCGAGGCCCGGCGGCTGATCGAGGGCAACTTCGGCGTCGTCTGGGTCGAGGGCGAGATCTCGAATCTGGCGCGTCCCTCATCCGGGCACCTGTACTGGAGTCTCAAAGACGATAACGCGCAGGTACGCTGCGCGATGTTCCGCCAGGCCAATCGCAACTTAAGCTTTGCACCCGACAACGGACAGCAGGTGCTGGCTCGCGCACGCGTCAGCCTATACGAGGCACGTGGCGAGTTTCAGCTCGTCGTCGACTTCCTCGAGGAAGCCGGAGAGGGATTGCTGAGACGCCGTTTCGAAGAGCTCAAACGCAAGCTCGCCGCCGAGGGGCTCTTCGACGCCGAACGTAAGAAACCGATTCCCACGCTGCCGCGACAGATAGGCATCGTGACTTCACCGAGTGGCGCGGCCGTTCGCGATATCCTGACTGTCTTACGTCGGAGGTTTCCCTGGGTGCGCGTTCTGATTTTCCCGACGCGCGTGCAGGGCGAAACCGCCGCCGCGGAAATCGCCGCGACACTCGAGCTCGCGGACCGGCGAGGCGAGTGCGACGTTCTGATCCTCGCCCGGGGTGGGGGTTCTCTCGAGGACCTTTGGTCCTTTAACGAAGAAATCGTAGCCCGGGCAATCGCCGCGATCTCGACGCCGGTGATCTCTGGCGTAGGCCACGAGATCGATTTCACGATCGCGGACTTCGTCGCCGATCTGCGCGCGCCTACCCCGTCGGGAGCAGCTGAAATCGCTGTTCCGGAGCAACTTGAATGGCTGGGCGCCCTCGACGCTTTCGCGCGACGTATCGCACGTTCAGTGTCGCGACGACTCGAGACTGCCGGAAAGCGATTTGAAGGACTCGCGCACCGACTGTCACGCAGCCATCCCGGGATTCAACTCCGGGAATCGACGCAGCGACTCGATGATCTCGACGTTCGACTGATGCGAGCCTGGCGCGAACTATTAGGCCAGCGGCACAGAACCCTCGCAGAAACTTCCCTGGCGTTACGCGCTGCCGCGCCGCGGCGAAGGCTCCAGACGCTCGACGAACGACGCCGCTGGGCGAGCCAATCTCTAACGCTCGCCATGCGATCCCGGCTCGAAGCGCTCGAAAACCGGCTCGTCATCGCATCGAGGGCGCTTAATGCCGTTGGCCCTCGCGCAACCCTGGATCGCGGTTACGCGATTGTTTCGAATGCCCAAACCGGCGGCGTCGTTACGGCGGCAAGCGATGTAGAACCAGGGATCGGCCTCGACATTCGTCTATCGCGGGGAAGCCTCTCCGCAACCGTGGATTCGACACGACAAGACGACGTTGAGTGAAGACTGCGGCGTTCAGGTAAAAAACTGAGCGATCGTCGGCCGGAAGCGGTCCATGTCGACGAGAAAGGAGTCGTGCCCCTGTATCGACTCGAGCAATGTGTACTCGACATCGCGCCCCGACGCCGCCAGTTGCGCCGCGAGCTCCTCCTGCTGATGCGCCGGGAACAGAAAGTCCGTCTTGACGCCGACGACCATCACGCGACTTGCCTCGATCTTCGACAATCCCGCCTCGATCGTCGCACCATGATCAGCGACGTCGAACAGGTCGCTCGCACGTGATAAATACAGGTAGCAGTTGGGATCGAACTGCCCCGTGAACTTGTTGGCATGATGCTCAAGATAGGCTTCGATTTCGAAGTCGAGGCAGAACGGGTCATCGGGCTCACACTCTTCCGAAGCTCGTTCGCGCCCGAAACGAACGCGCCATTCCTCCGCCGACCGGTAGGTAATCATCCCGAGCTTGCGCGCGAGGCGCATTCCGACCAATGGCATTGTCTCGGCGTCGTAGTTGCCATTCCGCCAATTTGGGTCGCGGCGAATCATCTCACGCTGGAGCGAACGCAGCGCCGTCGCGAACGGTAATGAACGGGGACCGGACGAAATAATGACGAGCCCGCTCGACCGACCGGGAAACAGGATCTCGAACGCCAGCGCGCTCATCCCTCCCATAGACGGGCCCAAAACCGTATGCAATCGTTCGATGCCGAGATGCTGGACGACCTCCCAGCCGCCGCGCGCGACATCTTCGAGAGAGAGCACCGGAAAAGACAGCCGGTAAGGCTCGCCGGTTTCCGGATTCACGGACGCAGCCCCTGTTGAGCCGAAGCAGCTCCCAAGAGAATTGACGCAGATAACGAAGTAGCGGCGCGTGTCGATCGAGAGGCCGGGACCGACGATCTGTTCCCACCATCCTGGGGAAGGATCTTCGGGTGACGACGTCGCGTGCGCCGAAGGCGACAGCCCGGTAAAGATCAGGACGGCATTGTCGCGACCTTCGTTGAGCTCACCCCAGGTCTCGTAAGCGAGACTCGGACGCGTCAGGGTCCCGCCGCGGTGCATCGGGAACTCCCCGTCTAGCGTCAGTATCTGGCGCGCGTTACTCACAAACCTGCCCTCGAATACGATGGGAACGCAGTGTAAACGGTTCGACGGCTCGCCTAGTAACTTCTCGGAATGAGCTAAGAAAGAGACTCGATCGACGGCCGCGAGCTGTGCTGCGGTTAATGGTCGGCGCAAAAATGGGGACATTCTGCTTTTCCCCGAAAAAAGCAGAATGTCCCCATTTTTGCATGAGGCACAACCCTGACGTGACCGGACCCTTGAGACCAGGTTTAGCGTTTGGCGTGCCGCATCACACGCTGGCGTCGCTTTACCTGGCGGCGTGTCAGCGTATTGCGCTTGCCGGCATACGGATTGTCACCGGACTTGTACTCGAGTCTGAGGGCCGCACCTTCAAGCTTCAGTGCTCGCCGGAACGTGTTCGTCAGGTAGCGCTTATAGTGCGCGGGCAGGCGCTCGGCACGATTTCCGTGAACGACGATGATCGGCGGATACCGCCCTCCCTGATGAGCGTAGCGGAGACGTGTTCGACGCCCCGCCACGAGCGGCGGCGGGTGAGCAGTCAACGCACGCTCGAGTATCTCGTTGAGACGCGGAGTCGGGAACTCGCGGCCCGATGCTTCGTAGGCCGCGAGCGCTGCGTCGATGACGTCGTCGATGCCACTACCGTGAAGCGCGGACAAATGATTGATTCTCGCGAACGCAACGAACTCGAGCTTTCGGTCGATCTGGGCATCGACCTGGCGTCGCTGAGTCAGCGTCATGTTGTCCCATTTGTTAACGCCGATTGTCAGTGCGCGTCCGCGATCGACAACGAGCCCAATCAGATGCAGGTCCTGATCGGTAATTCCTTCGCGTGCGTCGATAAGAACGATGACGACGCCGGCATCTTCAATCGCTCGTAGACTCTGCACCACGCTGAACTTCTCGATCGATTCGTTGACGCGTGCTCGGCGGCGGATACCGGCCGTGTCTACAAGTACGAACTTGTTGTCCCCGCGCTCACAAGGCACGAACACACTGTCCCGAGTTGTCCCGGGCTCGGCCGACGTAACAAGCCGCGCTGTACCGAGCAATCGATTGATCAGCGTCGACTTGCCGACGTTTGGGCGACCGACGACAGCGACGTGAGGACCATCGCCGGACGGAGCGGCAGCCGTTTCCTCCGCAAACTCGAACGGCAAGAGAACCTGCGCCATGAGTTCGGAGATTCCGCGCCGGTGCAGAGCTGCGATGCTAACCGGATTGCCGAGGCCGACGGCGTGAAACTCCGCAGCCGCGATCTCCGGATTTAAACCCTCGGACTTGTTCACCGCCACGGTAACTGGCTTGTTAGACGTTCGAAGCTGGTCGACAATGCGCTCGTCTGCAGCCGTCAGGCCCTCTTTGTAATCGACGACTAGCACAACGGCGTCGGCTTCTTCGAGCGCTATGTGCGTCTGCTCAGCAGCAAGCACTGACAGTTCATCAGTATCGCTTCCGAGCCCCCCCGTATCGATCACTAAGAACTGCTTGCCTTCGTGCTTTCCGAAGCCATAGCGGCGATCGCGCGTTAAGCCGGGGAAATCGGCGACGAGCGCGTCACGGGAACCTGTCAGCTGATTGAAGAGTGTCGATTTACCGACGTTAGGCCGGCCTACGAGTGCGATTGCAGGCAGCATGACGGCATCTCCCGGATTCAGCTCGCTTCGTCGAGGACGAGCGTGAATGCCGTGAGGGTTCCGTCTTCGGACTGAGCGAATACGTTCTCACCAACAACGAGAGGGGCAGACGCGATTCGCTGCGAGCCGGCACGCTCGCGCGCGAGAAAGCTGCCGTCGTCAGGATTCAGCCAATGGACGTATCCTTCGAGATCACCGACGACGACGGTGCTTCCGTAGCGAGTCGGAGCCGTCAGGTCGCGAAGCCTGAGCGCGCCATGGGTCCAGCGTGGCGTACCGCCCGTGCGGTCCAATGCAACGACTTCACTAACATCGTTAGTTACGTAGACATTGTTAAAGTCGGCTCCCAGCCCGGAGAAGCTCGAAATCTCCTGCTGCCAAAGGACCAGCCCGGTCTCGAGAGCGATGCCGACTGCCCGCCCGAGTCCGACGGCGTAGACGTCGTTACCGACGATCTGTAGTCCCGCGCTAATGTCAACGAGGCGCTCGAGTTCGGTGCGGCCAGTCGGAATCGCGAGTGCGATTTCCCATTGCGGTTCGCCGTTATTGACGTCGTACGCGCCGAGCCGGCCGTTGTCGAAACCGGTCACTACCACTGTGCCTGCGATATACGGTGCGGTATTACCGCGCGTCGTCAACGCGGGAACGGTTTGTTGTACCGACCAGAGTTCTCGGCCGTCATTCGCAGAAAAGCCGCGGAGTCGACCGTCGACACTGCGAACGACGATGACATCGCTTCCGATCGCGGGCGCCGCAAGAACTTCGCTCCCGATCGACTGACGCCAGACTTCGTCGCCGGTCTCGGCGTCCAACAACAACAGCTCGCCGTCGGCGGTTCCGAATGCCAATAGCCCGTCGTCGTAACCGGGGCCCGCGGTCAGCATGAGTTCGGTATCAACGGACCAGACGCGATCGCCCTCACGAGCATCGTGTGCGGAAACCTGCCCGTCGAAGCTCCCGGCATAAACTCTTGCGCCATCAGTCGCCGGAGACAGACCCAGGCGCAGTCGCTCCGAATCGCCGCCGATTCGTGCGCTCCAGACGCGCTGAACCTCGAGAACCTGTTCGAACTCGACTAATTCGGCAGGCGGTTCGATAGGATCTTCGTCGCCACCACCGAACATCGCACAGCCCGAGCTCGCCGAGCCCAGAATCAGCGTGCCCATGACGAGCCAGAATCTCATCCCGCGTCGCCCTCGTCCGGAGTTTCTTCAGCGGAATCGTCGACGCTCTCTTCCGAGTCAACCGCGACACTAGTTGCGGTTGGGGCAAGATCGTCGATCTTCATCTGGATCAGACCACGATCGACGAGATCCAACTGATCGCTGTTCAACGCCTCGAGGTAGGCGGTTCGCGCGTTTTCCGGGTCGCCCTGAGAAAAATAGATGTCACCGCGAATCTCGCTGAAGCGAGCTGAGAAGCTGCCCGGCTCCACAGCGTCGAGTATCGCCAGCGCTTCATCATTGCGGCCGGTCGAGACGAGCAATCGAGCGATACGCGTGCGTGCAACCATCGCGAGATAGTCATCGTTCGTGTTCTCGAGCGTGTACTCGAGCGCCTCGATCGCCTGTCGCGGGCTTCCATTCTGCAGATGCATGACCGCCATCAAGAGCCCTGCTTGATCCGTGTAGGGGCTCGAGGGGTATTCTTCGCGAAGCTGCTCAAGCAGCGCCAGAGTTTCCGCGTCAGCATCATCGTTAACCGACAGGCGTAGCTCATCATAGAGCGTTCCGGCAGCTTCAGACGCACTGGCACGGTAATCGTCGTACTGGAACTTCCCGTACAGCATCGCCGCGCCGAGCACGACACCGCCCAGCAGGTACCAACCGTACTCCTGCCACCACGCGCGAATCTGCTCGAGTTGCTCTTTTTCTGAAAGTAAATCGTCCACGAAAGCCTCCCGGCTCTAGTCGAATCGCTATATTTTACGCTTAACCCACGTCGTCGCGGAGCAGGCGCCCGGCAAGCTCGTCGAGACGGATGGACTCCTGAGCCGACCTGTCCCGCAGTGGCTTGAGGCTGATCTCACCTGCCTCGAGCTCATCGTCCCCGAGAATCAGGGCATACCGCGCGCCGCTTCGGTCAGCTCGCTTGAGTTGTGCCTTCATACCGCCACCCGAGCAATCGAATGTCATCCGTAGTCCGGGGATTTCGTCTCTGAGTCGCTCAGCGATCGAGAATCCCTCGGTCCGAGCCTTGTCACCGGCCAGAACGAAGTACGCAATCGGCGGCTCGTCGGCAGGATCGACGCCCTCGGCGACCATCAGCTCAACAACTCGTTCTACGCCGAGCGCCCAGCCGACGGCAGGAGTCTCCCGACCTCCGAGCTGCGATACCAGCCCATCGTAGCGTCCGCCGGAGCAGATCGCGCTTTGCGCACCCAGCCGATCAGTTACCCATTCGAAAACCGTTCGCGAATAATAGTCGAGTCCGCGGACGAGCCGAGGGTTGAGCACATAATCCAGGCCCACATCATCTAATAGATGCCGCAAACGGTCGAAATGGTCGCGGGATTCGTCGTCGAGATAGTCGCCGAGTTCGGGGGCATTCGCTATCAGATCGACGAGTTCGGGATTCTTGCTGTCGAGAATGCGCAAAGGATTGCTGTCGAGGCGCCGAAGACTGTCACCATCAAGCTTGTCGCGCGCAGCACCGAAATATTCGACCAGCGCTTCACGATAGCCTGCCCTCGCGGCTGGGGTGCCGAGCGAATTGATCTCCAACTTCGGGCTCTCGAGCCCGAGCTCCCGCCAGAGTCGCGCGGAAACGACGATCAGTTCCGCATCGATCTCCGGTCCGACAAAACCGACGGCCTCCAGGCTAAGCTGATGAAACTGGCGGTAGCGGGCTTTCTGCGGCTTCTCGTGGCGAAACATCGGACCGCTACACCACAGCTTCTGCTGCTGGTTGTGGAAGAGCCCGTGACTCAAACCAGCTCTGACAATCCCGGCTGTCGCCTCGGGTCGCAGCGTCAGGCTGTCACCGTTGCGATCTTCGAACGTGTACATCTCTTTCTCGACGATGTCCGTTCCTTCACCGATCGAGCGGCGAAACAGCTCCGTCTTTTCGACGACCGGAATTCGAATCTGCTGGTACCCGTAGGCATCGAATATCGATGCAGCGACTCGCTCCACTGCAGCCCAGCCACTACTCTGCTCAGGCAGGATGTCGTTCATGCCGCGAACGGGTTGAATGAGACCAGCCATCGGACTAGTCGCCGGATTCGAGGATCACGAAACGCGCCAGATTACCCTGACGGTTCTGATCGGGAATGGCAAACGATGTGTCGTTGACGAGCAACTCGACGCCATTGGCATTGCCGAGGAAGAAAGACAAAGGCGGCGTGGCGGAAAATCTTGTCCGGGCGCCCGCACTGCCCAGGCCGTAGAACAGGCGCTCGCCGCGAGCATCGATGACTTCCGTCCAGCAGTCTTCCTGGAACACAATCTCTACCTGAAGGGTCGCGACCTCGATCTCTTCGGAGACTTCGGCGGACGCCGGCACCGATTCTTCGGCCTCTTCGACGACAGCGTCGAGGGGATCTCGAGGCACCTCAGTAATGATCTCGGGCGAACTGATCGGTGGCTCCACCTCCGGCTCGGATTCCGGCACCGGCTCGGATTCCGGCACCGGCTCGGATTCCGACACGGGCTCGGGACCTGCGCCTGCCAAAGGATCGGGCGTGCTGAACTGCCAGATAGCGACAGCTGCGAGCAGGAATGCGAGCACGGAGCCCGCGATCAGCCAGCGCGCCTGCGTCTGGTCAGAGCCGATTTCGAGCGTGTTCGACCGTAACGTCGGTATGTTCTGAGCGCCGACTTGTCGGTAGTACTGAGTCAGTACCGCCTTATCGTCGAGCTCGACGCGGACCGCGTATTGCCTGAGGTAGCCTTTGGTGAATACTGGTGCAGCCAACGAAGCAAAGTCGTCGTTCTCGAGAGCCTCGAGAAATTGCGGCTCTATCCTGAGATCTGTCGAAACCTGGTCAAGCGTCAGGTCGAGCTCTTCGCGGGCCTCCCTGAGAGTCTGCCCTACCGATGAGTCGTCCCGCTGCGGGCTTTCCTCATCGCTACTTTTCTTGTCATCGCGGCGCATTTTGCTCTAGCTCGAAGAGTTCGGTCGCCTGGACGGACTCGGGAAAGTTTCGCCGGAGCTCGCTCGCGCATTCCTGCGCCCGAGTTTCGCTCTGTAGTTCGTTCTCAATCTGGAAACAGAGCCAATAGAGTTCGGGACTATCGGCCGAGACATCCAGCGAACGCTGCAGAAAAGCTCTGGCCTGAAGGAAGTTGCCGTTCTGGTATGCGAGATTCGTCATGTGGAACAGCGCGTCAGAATACGCGCCGTTTCGGGTCAGTGCATCGCGAAAATAGGCTTCAGCCGTCTCGAGATCGTCAGCTGCTCGCGCGCAAACGCCGGCGTTGGTCAGTGCCGCCTCGGGCGTCAGGTACCGCGGGTTCTCGGCGGCGCTTCTGAAATAAGGTTCCGCGTCTTCCCAGCGCTCCTGCCGACAGAGAAAAACCGCATAGCTATTCGCAGCGCCAGGATTCTCCGGCTCCAGCTCGGTTGCACGTTGATAGTGCTCCTCTGCCTCGTCAATCTCGCCTAACTGGTCATGTGCTACCGCGATCGAGCTATGAGCGTCGGCCAGTCCAGAATCGAACTCGAGAGCTCTCTCGAGAATATCGACCGCGAGATCCGGTCGTCCCTGGCGCAGATAACCAATTCCAAGATTGAGATTGGCGATCGCCGCATTTTCTTCGCTCTGCGGTGCGATAGACGACGTCGTCGTGCTGACGCAGCCCTGACAGATCAGGCAGATCGTAGCGATAGCCGCAAGCTTCTTCATAGGCGAACAGACCTGAACGTTTTATCTCCGAGCCGTACACGGGTTCTATCGAGCACCTGGCCGGCCAGTTGACCGCAGGCAGCGGCGATGTCGTCTCCGCGCGTACGGCGTATTGTAGCGACAATACC
>CAJIBS010000236.1_pt1 | contig 19712 bp, 19 predicted proteins | sample 9199411 | NCBI WGS metagenome assembly CAJIBS01 (sample SAMEA7708312, study PRJEB35096) | sediment metagenome | biome: marine neritic benthic zone biome [ENVO:01000025]; feature: sediment [ENVO:00002007]; material: shallow marine sediment [ENVO:03000034] sea grass bed [ENVO_01000059] ... | reverse complement strand
TCGATCGCAGTATCGACGTCCACATTTCTCGCATTCGTGCCGAAGTCGAGGATGATCCCAAGCAACCTCGCCGTATCATCACGGTGCGTGGAACGGGCTACGTCTTCGCGAAAGTGCAGGACGAGGACCGCTCGTAATGCGGCGTCTCTATTTACAAATCTATGCAAGCTTCGTCGGTATCCTTGTTATTTTCGTTCTGATGCTCGCGATCGGCTTCCGGATGTTGCCGGATGGCGCCTGGGAGCAACGCCTGGACAACATCGGCGAGATCGTGAGCGGATTGCTGGGTCCTACCGATCAATCCCCTGAAGAAACCCAGATCACGATCGAACGCATAGCTGACGCACTCGTGGCGCAGGTCACGCTTCGCGGTGCGGACGGTAGTCTGATCGCCGCCGCGGGCGAGCCGATCGATATGCCGCAGGGGCCTCGCGTTCGAGACGGGCGCACGGAGTTCGAGGACGATTCTTCGGCCACGCTCGTGCTACCCGACGGACGTCTGTTTCTCGTCGATCCGCAGGATCGAGGTCCGCCGGCGCTGCTACTGACGCTTCTCCTGCTCGCGATCGCGATCGCCCTGGGATCACTGCCCGTTGCCCGCCGCATCACCCGCCGGCTCGAAAGACTACAAACGCAAGTTGACGCTCTCGGCGCCGGCCAGCTTTCGACTCGAGTCGAAATCGAAGGTAAGGACGAAGTTGCCGACCTCGCACGCAGCTTCAATCGCTCTGCAGATCGCATCGAGCGCCTCGTGGAAGCACAACGGCACGTGCTCGCCGGCGTTTCGCATGAGATTCGGACACCGCTCGCACGCATGCGGGTCGCGCTGGAGCTACTCGAGTCCGACAACCGGCCAGAGTTACGCGAGCGGCTGATGCAGGACATCGCTGATCTCGACGATCTGATCGGCGAACTATTGCTTGCGAGCCGACTCGACACAATCGATCAATTCGAGCATACGGAAGATATCGATCTGCTGGCGCTGCTTGCTGAGGAAGCGGCGCGCATCGGTGCTGATGTCAGCGGCGAGCCGGTCACGATCCATGGCGATCCTCGAATGCTGCGACGTCTCATACGTAACCTGCTCGAGAACGCGCAGAAGTACGCCGGTGACACGACTGTCGAAGCCGTTGCCGCACCGAGTGTCGACGGCGATGCAATCCTGTCGATTGCTGATCGTGGCCCCGGCGTTCCCGAGGATGAGCGCGAGCGAATCTTCGAACCGTTCTATCGTTCGCGACAAACGCCTGAGAACGATCGCGGCGTCGGCCTGGGCCTGGCGCTGGTTCGACGCATCGCCACGCGTCACGGCGGCAGCGTAGATTGCCTGGAAAGAGCGGGCGGAGGCACGACATTCGAAGTCAGGCTACCCGCGATCGGCTGACCGTATTCTGTTCAATCTATCGATTGAAGATGTTGATTTTGCAGCGTTTTTGCGACTTGCGTCACCGCATCCCAATACAGGTACTGATATCTTCCCTCGCCTAAGAATATCTCCCACAACAACAACCAATACCGAGGAGACCGGAATTGAGAAATGCAGGGAAGCACTCAGGATTCACCTTGATCGAATTGATGATCGTCGTTGCGATCATCGGAATATTGGCTGCTGTCGCGATCCCTTCCTATCAACGCTATACGATTCGCGCGCAAGTGTCTGAGGGCGTCAACATGGCATCCCCGACTAAGACGCGAGTGATGAACGCGTTTCTTAATCGGAGCGAAGCGCCACTGAATCGCGTCGAGTCCGGACTAACCGCCTCCGCAACAGACACGTCTGGCAAGTTCGTCACAAGCGTTGAAGTTCAGCGCGGCGTCGTCATCGTCACCTTCGGAAACGATGCGAACGCTGAGATCCAGGATCACACGTTAACGCTGACGCCGTACGAAAGTGATGACCTTAGTGTGGTTTGGCGTTGCGGCTCAGCGCCGGAGCCCCCTGGTGTCGACCCGCTCGGGACTGCTGGCGGCGGCGAAACGGCTGTCTACATTCCTCCGACACTGCCGGCGGAATATCTGCCCGCGTCTTGCAGAGTCTGAGTCCCTCGCCGAGTCTATTGCTCGGCACCTTCCCACTCGTGAGCGCAGTTAAAGTCCTCGAACACGCGTCCGGGCTGCCACTGGCGTGATCGCTCGAGCACGATCGGCTCCGCGTACATGACAGGATCCGTGGCGGTCAGCGAGTAGTTCAGCGTAGCGTCGCCATCCGATTCCTCAACCGAGATACGCTCGAGATATTCGGTCTGGTCTGACTGCGGCGTGCCGTAGGGATCGAGATAGGGAAAGTCGATATGCGTCGTATGCACGATGAGCACATCGTCTTGCCACTGCCCGACCGAGAAGCCGTAGGGCCCGGCAACAGGCTCCACGCCCGAAGCTTCGGGGTCTAGCCATACGGTGCGGTGCACGTTGTACTCTGCCTGGTGAATCGAGACGCGATCGCCTTCATCAACAATCCGCAGCGGCATCGGATCCATCATGCTCGCCCCCACTCCCGTGCGGCACTCGAGTTCGGGATTGTCCCGCGGCGCATAATACTCGGCCGCGACCTCACGACCGCGCTCGGTCAACAGGTGGTGGTACTCGTCGGCCTGCGGTCTGGGTCCCTGGCGGCGGCCCCAGGTGCGAAAGATACTCGTCGCGGTGCGACGCTCTTCGGCGGCCTGCTCCTCATCGATCTCCACGAATGAGCTCGTTACTCGGTCACCGCTCCAGATCAACCCGCGGTTGCCTTGCGCGTACTCACGCCCGTCCGGTAGCAAAACGTTCAACGCGCCGAGCGAATCGGGATCGCGGCGTGAGATGTAGCCGGCCGCGCGCGCTGGACCCAGGAGGTCGTCCGCGAAGATACCCTCCCGTTCCAATCCTCGAGGCGCGGCAGAGAACTCGATCTCCCAGAGCTGCTCGTTTCCATCCTCGTCGACGACGTTCATCCTCGCGCGGGTATGCGGATTTCGCCACAGGACTTCGACGATCTCGCCTTGGAGCTCGACGAGTGTGTCGGTCAGATAAAGCGACGTCTGTGTCACCGGGCCATGGTGAGCGAATAGCGGCGCCGCAACGAGCAGCGACGAAATGGAAACCGGCAGAGTCATCAGCGGTCGGCAATGCGTCATAGTTCTTCTCCCCGGAGTTAACCTGAGCCGCGAAGCTATTGTAGTTCTTACTATTCGAGTGTTTCGCGAAGAAATCAGGATTTGTCGAGAAACTGCGAAATCCGAGTGGACAGGGTCCAGGAGGCGATCCGATTTCGTTAGCCGGTTCTGGCTGCGTCCGGGCGTAATATCAGCAGGTAAGCCAGCTGCCATGCGGCGACGGGATTGATGATCGCCGCCGCCGGACCGGAGACGTCGACCACTGACGCGACCGCATAGGCCGAAAGATAGATTATGGGTATCGCGGCCATTACCCGCCGCGCGGCAACTCCGAGCAGATAGCCGTGGGCGATGGGCAGCAGCACCGAGCCCACAACGACCGACGGCTCAAACGCGCGGAAGGAGAGCGAGCCCGGGGCGCCAGCCTCGGCGATTTCGAGGACGATCGCGTAATTCAGAACGGATGCGGCAACGAACGCCACGTAGCGGGCGAGGACGAGCTCGGCCGAAAAACTCCGGTGCCAAACGAGAACGACTGCAGCAAACACAAACCCCGGAATCCATGGCGACGTCACGTAGGCGTAGCTGATCCAGGCTCCCACCAGCCACGTCGCGATTCGCAGACTCCACGCCGTCGCTTGAGACAACGCTGTCGGGCGTCCGAAGACGCTATTCAGCAGAATAGTTCTCGGTCGGGTACGGAATCGGCCCGCTCTCAGCGAACGGGGTCCCGATAGCAGGACGCGTATCCGGCTCGATCGAAGCTGGCGCACCGGGCGAATTGAAATCCGGAGGCGTCTCGCCGCGCGTTAACGGCTCCGCCTTCGGCATCGCGTCGAGCTCGGCCGCGAGACGTGCCAGGATCTCGGGATAATCAGCCGCGACGTCGTTCTGCTCGTACGGATCGACGAAGATATCGAACAGAAAATCCTGAATCTCGTCGTCATCGTTGCGCCCACGCACGAGTTTCCACTCATCCTTGAAGTACGCATGCAGAAGATTACCGCCGACGTAGTTGGAGAATACGGCACTGCCGGTGTGTGCTGGCGCTCCTTCGCTCAACGCGGGCCAGAGGTTGTAACCCGCCAGAGGTTTGGGCGGATCCAGCGGAAGATCGGCCATGTCCATGAACGTGGGCAGCAAGTCCATAACGGTGACGCGGTTGTTGAACACTGTTCCGCCGCTAAGAACACCTGGCCAGTAAGCGACGGCCGGCACGCGAAGGCCGCCCTCCCATGGAGTATTCTTGCCGCCACGAAACGGCGCGTTACTCGCACCTAGATGCGGTACGCCACCGTTATCGGTGAAGAACATGACGAGCGTGTCTTCCGAAATACCCGCAGCATCGAGCGCATTAGTGACTCGCCCGATAGCAGCGTCCATCTCGCTCACCATTGCTGCATAGATGCGGCGATTCTCGTCCTCGATGTGCGCGTATTCGGCGATCGCTTCGGCCGGCGCCTGTAATGGCGAATGCGGCGCGTGGAAAGCGACGTAAAGAAGGAATGGACGTTCCGTATCCCGACTCTCGATCAACCGTACGGCTTCATCGGCAATCAGATGCGTGTCGTAGCCATCTTCGATGACGGTTTCGCCATCGCGCTGCCAATCGACTCGTCCGAACGAGGTCCGTTCTTCATAATTCGATAAGAAGCCGTGAAGACTGCCGTAGAAACTGTCGAAACCGCGATTGAGCGGATGGTACTGAGGCTCGTTCGGGCCGAGGTGCCATTTTCCGACCACGTGAGTCGAGTAGCCGCCTTCGCGCAGATACTCGGGCAGTAATTTCTCGTCTACCGGCATTCCGCGCGAGTACCAGGGATTGAACGGGCTCGATACGCCGTGGTCCAGTGGCGTACGCCCGGTGAATAGACTCGCGCGCGTGGGAGAGCAAACGGATTGGACGTAGAACCGCTCGAGCCTGACGCCTTCGGCGGCGAGCCGATCAATCTCGGGCGTATTGATCTCGCTGCCGTGATAACTGACGTCGTTCCAGCCCATATCGTCAGAAATGAAGAGCACGATATTCGGTGCAGCCGCGGTCTGAGCCGCCCATGACAGAGCAGTCAAAGCCGCCGTGGCGACCACGAGTTGTCGAGATGATCTGATCATTACTACCGTCGTGAAATTATTGGGTCAGGGATTCGTACATGTTCCGCACGAGCTGCGGGCGCCGTGTCTCGTACAGGAGCCAATCGCTGTAGTCCTCGAGCATCACGGATTCCAACGTTTCTTCCAGGCTGCTTCCCGCCGCAACCGCAGCGGCAACGTCGGACTCGAGAGTCCGAAGCAGCACGATGAAATCATCGACGTCCGCCCTGGTTCCGAGAATATCCGAGTGACCCTGGACGAGCGTGTCGAACTCTAGCGCCTGCACTGCCCCGACGGCGACCTCGTATTCATCGACGGTATAGCCGGCCAGGAAACCGCTCGCACCACCGGGTAAACGGTTGACCTGCAGAAAATCGACGGTGAAGACAACATTCTCGTCGGGAAATAAAAGAACCGTCATGTCTTCTGAGTGCGCGGGTGGGGTGCGGAGTAATTCAACCGTGCTGCCACCCAGACTAATGCTCAGCTGATCGGTGAACGTGATATCAGGAGGGTGCGTATGCGCGTTGACTTCCGCACCCGTGAGCGCACCGTCCTGATTGGTATCGTCACGATCGAATGCGTTGAGAACTCCGCCGCTCGCCTCGCTCCTCTCGATCGTGCCATTGCCGTTCGCGTCCATCGGCTGAAAATTACTCGGTAACTGCTGAAGCGCGTCCGCCATGTTCGCGTGACCAACGAATGTCGCGGTGTCGGCAAATACGGCTCCGCCGGACGCGTGGTCCGGATGATGGTGGCTATAGAGTACGAACTCGACCTCCGCGTCGAACCGCTCGAGAAGCTCGGCCTTGAGCCACTCCGCGAAGTCGGCGCGAATCGGATCACCGACAATCGCACCTTCTGGCGTAATGAGCACTACCGTGTTGTGGCCGCCGCCACCGGAGCGGATCCCCGCGTGGTAGAGATCACCAGAGATGTTCTCCATGCCGAACTCGACGGGCTGGCCTCCACCCATTCCCATACCCGGAGCCGGGGCCTGAACAGCGGCAGGCTCGGAAGACGCCTCTGGTTCGGGATCGCTGCATCCGGTTGCGATGACAGCCACGCCGAAAACGATCAACATTGATAGCGAGCGTGTGTAGCGGTTTATATTCATTGTTCTAACCTTGTGTGTACGAGCTCGTACGTTAACTATACGCAGAATAGTGGCGCCGAGAAGCAATCGCGCGGCCTGTGGCCTGAACTCCTGAGATCCGTACCTCTCTAAAGCCGGCACCAGGCGCTGAATCACAGCGCGGAATATACGATGATAAGAACGTGATAGGTCACAATCGCGACATACGGATGCTGCAAACTCTGGGAAACGGACCGCACGCGCTCGCCTTGATCGTCATCGGCGTGCTGGTCGTCGGCTGCGCTCAGCCAACGGCCCGGCCCGCCTCGACGACCGTGCAGAGCTCACTACCGGCGGATCTGAACGGCAACTGGGAACGCGACTATTTTCGCGGCGACGACGTCAACCGTGCTCTCGATCAATGGTTTCGACGCCTGAGGCGCGCGTCACCGGATCTCAGGCCTCCCGGACTTTCCGGTCTGGATAACGCCGGTACCGTCTATTCAACACGAGACGTCAATTCCATTCTCGCGCTTGCTCGGCTCGCAGACGAAATAACGCGATTGAGATATTTTTCGATCGCCCAGTCGGAGGAGGAAATCAGCGTAGTAAGGGAGAACGATTTCGATATCTTCTGCGAGTTCTCCAATGGTGCCGCGCAGGGCACGGCGACACCTTACGGTGCTGAGGTCTGCGGCTGGAACGGTGAGCAGTTCATTTCGCGCCTGGTGTTACCCGACGGACTGCTCGTCAGTCACCGCTTCACGGTCGCACCGGAAGGCCAGGATCTGCACGTTGCCACAACTGTCTCGTCAACCAACACGGGCATGGCTTTCACACTAAGCCGTTTCTATACGAAGTATGACCCCGGCACGTCCCAGTTCGAATGTATCGAGACGCTGTCGCGAAACAGGGTGTGTTCGACGGGGGGTCTGCCATTACTCGACTAGCTTACAGTCGACTCGGGCTTCGGACGATCTTCGTCGTAGCTTGGGGGATGTGGTTAACGTCACAGACCGCATCCGCGCAATCCGCGCAATCCGCGCCAGGACCGGTCGAGAGGAACGTTTCGGAACTCAACATATCGATTGCCGTGTTCGATCCCGGCGTCCCGGAAGATCCGCTCGAGATACGTCGCGAGCGTATTCTTCCGGAAGTGCGTGAGATCGAAGCGCTGTTGCTGCCGTTCATGCTGCGCGAGGCGCTGGTCGACACCGATGAGTGGGGCGCCGTGCGTGTCGTGCCGGTGTCTGAAGACGCGGCAGAGTTGCTCATTTCGGGCGAGATCATCAGGTCAGACGGGAACGGGCTGGAGATCTCCGTTCGTGTGTTGGACGCCGGCGGGCGACCGTGGATCGATAGTATCTATATGAGCGAAGCGACGTCAGATGAGACCGATGGCGATGTGCCCACGGACTTGTATGGGCACGAATCTTTGTTCGATGCGATCGCCGGAGATCTTTCGGATGCGCGAGCCGCTCGTGCAGAAGCGGAGCTCGCGGAGATCGTAGAAATCTCGTTTCTTCGTTACGCAACGGAACTCGCGCCGTCGATATTCGACGGCTATCTGGACACCGGACCTGACGGCACGGTCGAGATACAACGCCTGCCCGCAGAGAATGACCCGATGCTCGAGCGGATCGAAAGAATTCGCCAGAGCGAGTACGTCTTTATCGACACCGTCGATGAGCAATTTCAGGATCTTCACGGCGAGGTTGTGTCGATCTACGATTTATGGCTCGAGTACCGACGGCAGGTCGCTCAGTTCGAGAACAGAGAGATTCAGCGAGTCGCAAGTTCGCAATCGAACGGACCACGCGGGAGCTACCAGGCTATTCGAAGCCTTTACGACAATTACAAATGGGCTCGAATGCAGCAACAACGGCAAGCGAACCGTGCCCAGGCATTCGACAACGAAGTCGGTCCGACCGTCGACGCGATGCAAGCACGGGTAGCGCAGCTCGAGAGCTGGCTCGCCGATCAGTATGCCGAGTGGCGCGGCCTGCTCGAGGAGCTCTTCGCTCTCGAGACTGGCCTGGGAAACTAGACGCTCGCCTTACCGCCACGCCGTCTGAACGGCGGTCCGCCTCGAGCGAGCGGCAGAACAAAGCTAATCCTGGTCGGCCAGCTCGCTCAATACTTCGTCGACGGCTTGTCGCACCCACTCGTCCGGATCCGCTGCTGCCTGATCGAGCAACTCCACAGCCCGCTCCCCTCCGATCTCGCCCAGCGCGTACACGGCGTTTTCCCGAAGCGCGGGGTCCGGGTCATGAAGAGCGGCAGATAGCGTCACGGCAGACAACTCGCCGCCCGCTTCGGCCAGCGCATCGATAGCCGCGGCGCGTATACCGGCGTCGGGATCGGAAAGCAGCTGATGCAGAAGCCCTGTGCTCGTATCTCCACCGACCTCGCCGAGCGCGTGCACCGCTTCGTAACGAACGGCGGCACTATCGTCGCCCAGCGCCGGCGCTATAGCGAACGCGAACGTCTCGGTATCCCGCTCGGCAAGGGCCGCGACTGCTTCTAGTCTTTGACTGGCTGGCACTTCAAACCGATCCTGCCGAAGTCCGTTGGATGTGGCGTCCGCGTCTCGGTAAGCGCCTTCTTCGAGCAAGTTGCCTCCCGACATAACCCACAATCGGCTCGGCAGGGACGGAGAATCAGTCGGGTACTGCAGTGCGTAGCTCATACCGTGCAGCAGTTTGTCGATTGCAGCCGAAAGCTCGAGTTCAGTAAACGCTCTGGTCACGCGTTTGCCGAGCAGGCCCCGGGTCGAGAGAGCGAGACCACTCTGCGCGGCGACTTCTTCGAGAAGATCCTGAAGCAGGACATTGCGAGCGTCGACCGTTAAGAGTCCACCATCGAACGTGACGTGGAGTTCGGCAACCGAGGCTCGATCGGTTGTCGACTGAGCACGGACGGGATCGGCGCCTGGAAGCAGACAAAGCACCGCAAGCACCGCTAGCGACAGTACTGACAACTCCACTACAAGACCTCGAAACAGCTCTCGGATGAAGTCTCGTTTTCGGTACCCGATTCGTCCCCGCCCTGCACCAGCACCTGGAACTTGACCTCATCGCCGGACGCGAACAACGACGCCGGAACCTCAAATTCGGTCGCCGCCATCAGCGGCGGCTCGGGAGCTTCGATCGTCGTGTCCATGATGAATTCGGTGGGCTCGTCACGCTCGACCGCCACTTCGTAGCGAACGACCGTGATATCTGCCCCGTTAGGCGACCCGATTTCCGGATGTGAGGTCAGTACAGGATCCCATTCGATAAGGAACGGCCCGCTGACCATGGGCACCGGCCCTTCGTCGCAATCATCGGGGGCATCCTGACCGTTCACGGTCAGCCCTCCCGGCGGAGCAGGCATCAGATGCGTAATCTCTATTTCGCTCTCGTATTCGGTGCCATCGAGCCCCTTGCCCTCTACGTCATACTCGCCTTCGGGGAACCGCCGAAAGAAACGCTCCGCGGAGAATTCCTCGAAATTCGGTTCTGCGCTCTCGAACTTGAATTCAGTGAGTCCTTGTCGCCGGAGTCTGCCCTGAGTTCTTACGTAGAAGATCCTACGGTCCCGAGGATCGTCTATTTCGAGCACTTTCCAAGGCTCTCCGTCGACCAATAAATGGATGCCGAGATCGTCGTCCGTGTCGTTCAGCTGAAAGAACAACCGCCCGACCTCGAACTCGACTTCATCGTCATCCTGAGCCCAGCTATCGGAGGAGCCTGCGGCGAGCACAAGCACCCCCGACACGACACCAAAGAGCCGCACTCTGCGCTTTATCCGTTTCATCTTTTTTCTCCCTGCCAAAAAAGTTTTTGCTTACACAGAGGGCGACGCAGCTGAGAAGAAAATCCTTCGCGAGTTGGAAGTGAGCATCTTTTGTTAACTGCCGAGATCCTGATCGAGACAGAGACATGTTTATCTCTTCGGTCTTCACATAAGACGCGCAGAGAGTCGAGTTTCGAGATTCATTTCCTCGCGCTGCCTGAACCGATTCCTTAAGCTCTTTTTCGTTCACAAGGTCATAGGATCGACCGGTTCTCAAATCGAAAATCCAATCTCTCCGGACGTCAACGACGGGGTAGCCGGAACGTTTTTACTCGTATCGACACGGGTTATGCCAGGGAGGCGAAATGTCGACAGGGATGAAAAAAAGCAAGGGAACTTTCTACGGAATCGCGGTTGTCTTTACGGGACTTTTTGCGGCGGTGAGTAACGAAGCAAATGCAGAAGCATGGATTCCGGTCGAGCATGCCGACCTAGACGCGGTGTTCGTTGAGCGAAGCGCTGCGCTAAGCGGTTATCAGAGCGTCATCATGGACCCGCTGAGCGTCTGGTTCGGCGACTCCGACGCTTCCAGTGAAGATCCGGGCGGGCACATGCCCGAGTTTCGCTCGGCTTACGCAGCCGCATTCTCGGAGCAGCTTGTGAGTCACGGCTTCGACCTTGTAGACGTTGCCGGACCCGGCGTTCTGCGTGTGCACGTCGAGATCGTCGACCTGATGGTCAACGACTACTCGAACGAGCAACTCGAATGGGCCGAGCGTTTCAGTTTTCCCACCGCACCGGAACGCCTCACGTTAGTTGCTGAGTTCAGCGACGCTTCTACGGGAAAAGTGCTGGTCAGAATAGCCGATCTGGGACTACCCAACGAAGTACAGGATGTGTGGTTCACGGTACGTCGGAATTTCGATGAGTGGGCTGCGACGCTTGCCAATGTCCTGGCAGAAGACCGTCAGGCACCGGCGTTGGCTTCGCGCTAGTCGCGAGCGCAACGCGCTAGACCGGCGGACACGTAATTCAGAATTTTCCGTTTTCGTTCTTCCATTCATCGCGTGGCGCGATCTTCTCGGTCGTGTCCCAATGTTCGACGATTTTTCCGTTAGCCAAGCGAAACAAATCATAGAAAGCGGAATGTAAACCGTCGCTACTGCCCTCACTGACGCAAAGCACAAAGTTTCCTTCCGCGAGGACTCTATGGACGCGGCGATAATCGATCTGTTTGTCGCCCTCGCCGCCAGGGCTTAAGGCCGAACGAAGCATGGCAACACCGTCTCCGAGACCGGGATTGTGCTCGGCATAGCCGAGTTCGTCGATGAATTGCGAAAGCTTTTCAAGGCGTCCCTCGAGAAGCACCTCATCAATGAAAGAACGGACGACTTCACGATTGTCATCGGTTAAGTCGACGTCGATAGACTCCGTCGGACCATCCACCATCGTCCGGCCGGATTGATTCGGCCCTTTTCGCTCCTGGATGTTGTCCCAGTGCTCGACCGCTCGGCCGTCTTCGAATCGGAAGACTTCAAAGCCAATCTTGCGGCTCGCGAAATCATACTCCGTATGTGCGAAGACGAAGTCACCGTCTTCGAAAGCCCGCACTATATTCACCCTGGGTGAAGATTTAGACAGTCGTTGAAATAGCGCTGCAAGACCTTCGCTACCTTCATGGGTTTGGGGATTGTGCTGAATGTATTTCGCTTCGTTGACTACGGCGACAGGGCCCGGATCACCCGTCTCTATGCTTTTAAGCAACGCCCGAATTCGATCTTTGTTGGTCACGACACGTTGTCAATCTCGCTCAATCGTAAACGCAGGTTTCGAACGATCAGTAATCGAGCGCTGCACCCCGCATCGGGTTCACGCCGTTGTGGAAGTTGCCCTGGTCACGTACGGTGCGCGGCACTCCGTCCTCGTCGTAGTGAACCCACGCGAGCCCGTGCGCATCGCCGTTTCCTGGCATATCGATCTTCTTGATTAACTCGCGGGTGTCGACGTCGTAGACATACAGCCTGCCTTCGGCATTACTCGTCGCCCACATCTCCCTGCCGTTCGGCGCAAGTAGTACATGGTCGACCATATAGCCACCAAACAACGTCTCGATATGCTGCCCCGAATTCGCATCTAAGACCGTTAACGTACGGCCGTAGTGGCCGGCGGCCTCGCCCTTGTCCGCGATCCAGATCTGCGTCTCGTCGGCATTCAGCGCGCCGCCGTAGGGACCGATGCCGGTGCCGTTCGACCAGATGACCTCTCCCGTCACCGTATCCATCTTGGCGACATTCGACATCGTATTGACGCTGTAGAGGTACTCGTTCGCTGAATCGACGACGGCCCAGTTCGGTCGGTAGCCGGGGACCGGGAACTCGGCCACAACCTCCCAGGTGTCCGGGTCGATCTTCGCGATCCAGTAAGGGCGCATGGCGAGCAGCTCGCCGCGGTACATCCTGATTGCTCCGAACATTCCCGTCGCGCGACCGTAGGCATAGCCGGCCGGCTCCATTGTCGCGTAGATGTATTCGTAGTCGGGGTCGGCCCACGCGGTATAGACGAAGCCGCCGAGGTCGGTGTCGAGAATTCCGCCCGTGATCTTGTCGGTAGCGGGGTCGTAGAGCATCAGGCCCAATCCGCCCTCGTCGCGGCCAAACATATCGAGCAGGAGCTGATCGCGGAATATCTGACCGTGATGCAAGCGACCACCGATGTCGATCTGCGCGACCGGCTGCAGCGTCACGGCGTCCGCCTTAATTAGCGTCGCAGAGGATTCATAAACGCCGACCCACGCCGGTTGATCGGCGGTCTCCAGATCCGGCGCTACCGGGCGTGGACCGACGATGTAGACGTAGCGCCCATCCGGCGAGGTCATCGTCGTGTGCACCATGCCACGCATCGTTTCAGGCAACATATAGCTCGCGATGACTTCGTGCGTTTCCGCGTCGCCGACCACGATGGAGCTGCTCTTCGGCAGCACGAAGCCTTCGAAGAGGACTGCTGGTCGGCTCGAGACGCCGACGTTCTCGTAGAAATACGTCTTGCCCGGCTCGGGCGTAAATTTCGGTTCGCCTGGCTCGTGAGTGGCCAGCACCTGCGTATCGTAATGGCTCAGAAGACTGCCTTCACGCGAGCGGCGCGTCCACGTCGCCCGCAGGGATTCGAAGGTCTCGATCGCCTCTATCTGCAGATCACGTTCGGTCCTAACGAACTCGGCACCGGAGGATGCCTGGTTGCTCTTGACGATCTCCAGATTGGCGAGCCACTGCTCCGGCAAGTCGGCTTCGAGCGGCAGACCCGCGAGTTCGCGGATATACATCGAGATCGCAACGAGATCCTGGTCGGAAGGATCCATCTCGCTAACGATGACGCCCATCACGGGATTGCTTTCGAGCTGATCGAAGATGTCGACCGGCGTCGGACCGAACAGAAGACTCGGACCGACGAGGCCTTCGCCCGAATCGGCGTGACAAACACGGCAGCCGATTTCGGAGTGAAATAGCTCGCTTCCCCTCTCCACGAGGCTGTCCAGATCCTGCGAGTGAGCGCTTCCAGCAGCCACGACACCGGCTACGAAGAGCACAAAAAACCTGTTCATTGAGCTTCCCTGATTGCGTCGCTTCGGATTCCGCGACGGTCGCCGGAGAGGTCAGTAATCGAGCGCCGCACCCCGCATCGGATTCACGCCGTTGTGGAAGTTGCCCTGATCGCGCACTGTGCGCGGCACGCCGTTCTCGTCGTAGTGCACCCAGGAGAGACCGTGCGCGTCGCCGTTTCCAGGCATATCGATCTTCTTGATCAACTCGCGGGTGTCCGCGTCGTAGACGTAAAGCCTGCCTTCTGCATTGCTCGTCGCCCACATCTCTCTACCGTTCGGGGCGAGCAGCACATGGTCGAACATATAGCCGCCGAAGAGAGTTGCTATGTGCATGCCCGAATTGGCATTGAGCACCGTAAGGGTGCGGCCGTAGTGGCCCGCGGCTTCGCCTTTGTCCGCGATCCAGATTTCCGTCTCGTCGGCATTCAGAGTGCCGCCGTAGGGACCGATGCCGGTTCCGTTCGACCAGATGACCTCTCCCGTGACGGTATTCATCTTCGCGACGTTCGACATCGTGTTGACGACGTACATGTACTCATTGGCGGAATCGACGACCGCCCAGTTGGGTCGGTAGCCCGGAACCGGAAATTCGTCCACGACTTCCCAGGTGTCCGGGTCGATCTTCGCGATCCAGTAGGGGCGCATAGCAAGCAGCTTGCCCTGGTACATGCTGATCGCACCAAACATGCCCGTCGCGCGGCCGGTAGCATAGCCTGCGGGCTCCATCGTCGCGTAGATGTACTCGTAGTCGGGATCGGCCCAGACCGTGTAGGCGTAGCCGCCGAGGTCGGTATCCAGGATACCTCCCTCGATTTCGTCGGTTTCGGTGTTGTAAACCATCAGTGCGAGCCCACCCTGATCGCGGCCGAACATGTCGAGCAACAATCGGTCGCGAAACACCTGGCCGTGATGGAGGCGTCCGCCGATGTCGATCTGCGCGACGGGCTGCAGCGTGACCGCGTCAACCTTGATCATCGTCGCCGACGTGGCGAGGGTACCGCCGCCAGTCGATCCAACGCCGCCCGTCTGTTCCGCGCTGCCATCCGGCCGCGGTCCGACGATGTAGACATAGCGCCCGTCAGGCGAAGTCAGCGTCGTATGCACGGCGCCACGCATGGATTCGGGGAACATATAACTCGCAATTACTTCGTGCGTCTGTGCATCGCCGACGACGACCGAACTGCTTGCGGGTAGCTCATAGCCGTCGAACAGGACTGCGGGTTTGCTGTTAGTGCCGACGTTCTCGTAGAAATAGGTCTTACCCGGTTCGGGCGTGAACTTCGGCTCTCCAGGTTCGTAGGTCGCAAGGACTTGCGTGTCGTAGTGGCTCAGCAGGCTTCCCTCGCCGGCGCGACGTGTCCACGTCGCCTGCACGGACTCGAAGGTCTCGATCGCCTCGATCTGCAGATCGCGCTCGGTCTTGACGAACTCCGCGCCGGAGGACGCCTGGTTGCTCTTGACCGTCTCAAGGTTCGCGAGCCACTGCTGCGGCAGGTCGGCCTCGAGCGGCAGGCCCGCCAGCTCTCTTATATACATTGAGATCGCAACGAGATCCTGGTCCGAAGGGTCCATCTCGCTGACGATCACGCCCATGACCGGGTTGCTTTCCAGTTGATCGAAGATATCGACCGGCGTCGGACCGAACAGGAGACTCGGGCCAACGAGGCCCTCGCCCGTGTCCGCATGGCAGACGCGGCAGCCGATGTCGGCGTGGAAAAGCTCGCTCCCTCGCTCGACGAGGTCGTTCAGCTCTTGTGAATTGGCGCTGCCGAAGGCCATCAAGCCGGCCACGAGCATCAAAGACCTGTAGTTCATAAGGTGTCCTCTTTGTTTACCGCAGGTGGCTCGCTCCGAATAGCCTGTACGGGCTGGCCGTTACCAGCGCGGAATACACCGCGGATAGCTATGAGATTGACTTGCTGTGGAGTTTACTGCGTCAGCGGCCCCAGGTCAGGCTCGCGCCGCCTTGCTACGGTAGAAAATTCTTCTGACCCAGGTGCTTGGCCGTATCGGGGTGTCTAACGAGAATCTCGACGCAGCGCACCGCGAGCGCTGACATCGAGCGTCTCCCGGACTGCCAGTCCTTGTAAGTGTCATAAGGGACGGCCATCGCCCTGGCCATTTCCGTAGGACTTAGCCCTATCTTCCATCGGGCGGCGGCTAATTCTCCAGGGCTCATAGGGAAGTATTCTCGCTAAGTCGAGCCTCTCCTTCCATCGGGGCGACGCCCCTATAAGAGATCTTCCGGGCCAGGAATTGGTTCTACAGGGCAGGAACCGCTGGCGAGTGTGAGAGGAAGGAAGCGGAGGGTTAGAGCCACTATCGCATACTGTGGCCAACTAGTCCTGTACTTTCGTTCGAGCCAGATTTACTCGTCGCCGGATTCCTCCGGCTCATAGGGCGGACCGAAGACATCGACCACGTCCGTCTCCATTCGCTCGGCCTCGAGACTCAGATCATCTTCGACCACTTCCACGTATTCGGATTGCAGCGCCGCGAGTTCTTCTACCTGATCGTCGACGATACGCGGTGTGATAAGGACTATCGTCTCGGTGTTGATATTGGTCTCCTGCCGGTTGGAGAATATCCTGCGCAGCCCCGGCATGCGGCCCAGCACCGGGACGCGTTGCTGGTCTTGCGTCGACGCGTGCTTGATGAGTCCACCCAGGAACACGGTCTGCGTATTGGGTACGAGCAGACGTGTCGTGAGCTCGGTAGTCGTCTGCGACGGTATGCCGTTCGCATCCACTGTGCCGTTGCTGACCTCCGGATGCACCTCGAGCATGATCTGGCCTTCCTCGTCTACGGACGGCGTGACGCGAAGAATGACACCAGACTCGAGGAACTCGATAGTTTGCGACGTGACCTGATTGATGGTCGTCGTTACCTGGTATCCGCGGCGATCACCGATGATGACAGAGGCTTCCTCATGCTCGAGCGCGAGCAGCTTCGGTGTTGATAGCGTTCTGAGTCTGCCGCGGACCTCGAGCGCATCCAGCATGATCTCGTAGTCCGGCGTCAGATACTCGAAGAAAAACCCAGTGGAACCCGATGTACCGGGCCCCGACAGGCCCTGCGTGCCGAAGGTACCGTCGCCCGTACCGCTTTCGCCCTGGAAGAATTTCTGCCAGTCGATACCGTAAGCGTCCTCGTCCGCCAGCGTGATTTCGAGAATCTTGGCCTCGATCAGTATCTGCTGTGGACGGCGGTCGAGGTCTCTGAGCAGCTCGGTCATTCGAGACATGAACGTCGGCTGATCTTCGATCACGATCATCTTGCTCTCAGGGAGCGATGTGATCGTCCCGTAATCTGACAGATAGGGATTCAGGGATTCCTCGACGAGTGCGGTATCCGCATACTGCACGTTAAACGCACGCACGACGGTGAAGCCACTGTCGCCGAACTCGCCCGCGTTGTCTGCTTCTACGATGAAGTAGCTGCCTGCCCGCCGCTCTACTATGTATCCGGCCGCGTTGGCGATCGACTCGATGGCGTCATCGAGCTCGACATCGTACAGGTTGACGTTGACGATACCCTCGACGCCATCGGCCAGGAGGATGTTGGTGCGATTCTGTATCGACAGCATCTCCATAACCTCGGCGAGTTCGACGTCGCGCATCGAGATCGAAATGACCGGTGGCGGTTCATCGTCCGTTTGCGCGATACCGGCTGGTGCGCTGCAGAGGCAAGCGACCATGGCTATCGCCATCAATCCATTCCGAGATGCACGGCGAAACATGACGCTACCTACCTTATTCATCACTATCATCCACGAACAATCGAACGGCCTCGCCGTTCTTCGACAACACGGCCTCGCCTTCATGGACTGACACCAATCGATAACCGGAGTATTCCTCACCGATCGTCAGGATCGCGCCGTCCAGGATCACGGAGGAGCGCGCTCCCGCCAGGAGCGTCGCGCGTAGACGGAGCGGTTCAGGCACCGTCTCCGGCTGCATGCCGGCCTCGACCGCGACCGGATCTTCGAGATCGATGGGGATCTGAAATGGATTGCGCTCGGGGGGCTCGGCAGCATTCGAGGCTGTCACTGCCAACACGAGAGCGAGAGTCGCACTCACGCGCCTCATGCTTCCACCCGCCGGTAAGACGCCATGGTCAGGTTGACTCTGAGCTCGGGCTCCTCCATGTCGTTCTGAGACATTGGTGCCATTTCGAACTGTTTGATGACGACGAAACCCAGGTCGCCTCGAACTCCCTCGAGCCAGGCGAACATGTCCAGATATCGACCATGCAGCTCTACATCGAAGAGCAGTTCGCTGAACTCTCCGGAGAGACCACCGTCCGACGGTGCAACGCCAACCAGCTGAATGTCGTTGCGCCACGAGATGCTCTGCAGTCGTCCGATGATGAACGCTTCCATCTGCTTCATCGGCAGGTTCGCCATGTCCCCATGCAGCTCGCGCTCCAGCACGTCCACGGTGGTTCTAAGATTGGCTAACTGAGCGTCCAGGCCGGCGCCGTTCTCGGTGGTCTCGCTCAACAACGCGAATGAGCTACGTGCCGAGAGAAACTCGTCGACACTCGGTTTGACCAGGTAGGACAGTAGCGCGACGGCCAATAGCGCGGGAATCGTGCCGCCGATCAGGATCAGTTGCCTGCGTTTCAATCGTTTTAGAAGATCCGCCACGATCAGCCTGCCAGGTTGCTGTTCAACACAATGGCGAGATCGAAGTCCACGACATCTGTGCTTCTGTACGGGCGCAACAAGGTCTTTTGAACACGCACGTCGACGATTTCCGGTTGCGCGAACAGCCCATCAACGAATCTCGAGAGCGCCGCATGGTCGATCGCTTGACCTTGTATCAGCATGCGCGTTTCGACCTTCCAGGCACCCTCGTCACTGTCACGCTCACCTTCCGGAACGACGATGAAATAGCCGGTATAGACCTCGCCCGGCTGCTCGCCTACGAGTACGCCGGCTCGTTGGAACTGCCAGCGCGTAAACCACACGCTGTGATCCGCCAGCGCCCGATCTACCGTGAGGAACATGTCATCAGCAGCCGCACCGCTACGCAGGCCCTCGAGCAATTCGAGCTGCTGCTGGAACTCGTTCTGCCGTCCGCTGAGCGCTTCGAGCTCCGAGCGCTGCTGAGCAGTCACAGCGCGATGCGCTTCTAGCTCGGCGATCTGTGAATTGATATTCGAGGTCCTGTTGCTGAACGCACCGGCGGCCAAAGCCGTGCTCGCGACGATTGCGCCGCAAGTGACGCCGACGAGCTTGAGGGCGCGCCGCAGCCACACCTCGGAGCGATACTCGGTGGGAATTAGGTCGATCTCACTCATGCTCGACGAGCCCCCGCAGCGCAAGGCCGGTCGCAATGGCCAACGCCGGACCGCCAGCTTCCACAGCGGGTTTGGCGTCGCCGGACGACGCAAAGACTAGTGTCGGGTCCGGCATGGTGCTGGCGGGCATTCCCACCATGTCGCTCAGTAACTGCTCCGTGCCGGGCCACCGGGCGACGCTGCCGAAAAAATAAACCCGATCGACCGGGCTGCCGCGAGTCTCGGATGCCGTGTAGAGATAGGCGCGTTGCAGTTCCTCCGCCAGGCCAGTGAACAGCGGCTTGACGATCTCCATGACGGGATTGAGGCTGTCCGACTCGAATGGCTCGCCATTCACGGTCGCCGGGACTGCGATCTTTCGCTCCACGCCGGCGTTCATCGCCAGCTTGCGTGCTGATTCGTACGACATATCCAGGTGGCTGGCGACACGCTGCACGAGCAGACGTTCGCCGAAACTGACTTCCTGGTCGAGCAACAGGCGGCGCTGCGAGATGATGGTCAGATAGGTCGTGTCTACACCGAAATTAATCACCAGAACATTACCGGCCTGGTCCCGCTTGGACATCTCCACGACGAGCCGTCGCAGCGCGATCGGACCGACTTCCATGTGTTCAACGTTCAAACCTGCCCGTCGTAGGATTTCCAGATAGGCCAGGACATCATCGCGCCGGCAGGACGTCACCAGCGCCTGGCGGTCTTCGCCGGCTGAGCGCACGGGAATGAAGTCAATAACGTAGTCATCGAGCCCACCCTCCAGGCGGCCAGCCATGAT
>CAJIBS010000073.1_pt1 | contig 19759 bp, 20 predicted proteins | sample 9199411 | NCBI WGS metagenome assembly CAJIBS01 (sample SAMEA7708312, study PRJEB35096) | sediment metagenome | biome: marine neritic benthic zone biome [ENVO:01000025]; feature: sediment [ENVO:00002007]; material: shallow marine sediment [ENVO:03000034] sea grass bed [ENVO_01000059] ... | reverse complement strand
GCGGCGGCTGGACTTTCGAGGCCATGAAGCGATACAGTTGCAATCTCTGGAACGCTATTATCTAGTTCCAATAACTCGTTAATTTCATTGACAAAAGGACTACCGCAATGTTCGAGTTAAACAAGAAAGACGGTGCGGATACCTCCGCGGACAGCCCAGCGACATCGACCAGCGAGAATCGGAAAGGCCGCCAGCCAGCTCAATCCGGCGAAATCGCAGTAATCGGCCGCTCGATTACGATAGACGGTGATTTGCGCGGCGAGGAAAATCTGCGCATCGAAGGAGACATCAACGGCACGATCCAGCTGCCCAACCACAATCTTACGATTGGCAAAGAGGGCCGTATCAAAGCTGACGCGTATGCCGAATCGGTGATCGTCGACGGCGTCGTCGATGGCGACCTATTCGGAGCGGAATGCGTGTCCGTTCGTTCGACCGCCCGCGTCGAAGGAAACATCGTCGCTGCTCGAGTTACTTTAGAGGAAGGCGCGCAATTCAAAGGCTCCATCGATATGGATCCGAAGAACGTCGATGCTGCACTCGGAAGTATCCGCAAGGAATTCGCATCAGCGAGCGGGAAAGCCTCGATCACCGTCCCAAAGGATACCTCCTCAGCCGGCAACAGCTCAGCTGGTGAAAGACCAGATCGCACTCCAACTCCGGACCGCAGCAAACCAGCGAAACCGGAGTCGGCCCATTAGCTAGGTCGTTCTGCCATGCGGTCGTACCGTTCGATTTCGCCGCGCGGCGCAGCAACCGCGCGCGTCGAACTCGATGCGCCAGCGACGATCAACGCGCCATTACTCGGGGCGCTGTTCCGGATGCTGGAGGAACAGCAGGATCGGCGTTGGGTAATCTTGGATCTTGGTGCGGCGCGCCCTCAAATGATTCAGCTGATGAGCCCGTATCGTTGCCGACTCGATATCTCGAACCTCGGAGAAGGTATCGAGACGTTATCGACCGAGATTGATCCGACGGAACTGGCCGATCGAGTGCATTCGCTGTTACCAACCGGCAGCTCGGAGAAGACCGATATCACCTTGTGTTGGGATTTCCTGAACTACTTCGAACGAGACGCGCTGACGTCGCTGATGGCCGACATCGCGGAACGCTGCCGTCCTGGCGCGTTTGTGCACGCGCTAATCGTCTATTCCGAGAGCCTGATGAACGATCAGCCTGGGAAGTTCTTTCCCGCAGACGAAGGGCACCTGCTGAACGAGTCGGAATCCAAACCAACCCGCGCCGCGCCTCGCTACTCGACCGAGGACTTGAATCTATGTCTAGCCGATTTTTCGATCGAGCGAGCACGGTTGCTCAGCAACGGCATGCAGGAGTATCTGTTTAAGCGTTAAACCGATCTCCGCATCGCGGGCGCGAGCCTGGTCAGGCGGTAGAACTCTCGAGATAGTCACAGCTGGTCGCTACAGAAAAATTATTCAGTGGAGATAACTTCGCAGCCGTAAGTCTGAATCTCCTCTCCCGGGACCCATACCCATCGCGCACGCCGCACCGCGGGTTCTAATAATGTATTGGGATCGGTAATCGTGATTTGATAGTCGAGAACCGCGTCGTCGCCACTCAGCGTAAATCGTTCTTCGGTCTCTATGTCGGAACTTTGCGGTGTCCCGATCTCATCGAAATAAGGCCAATCAATCCCCGTCGTCGTGACTATCAAGGTATCGCCATCCCAGCGGCCTATAGAAACACCCAGCGGCGACGGTCGTTGCGACGAGACTCCGCTGTCTTCTGCCAACTGGATTATTCGCGTGCTATCCCACATCTCGAGGCGCAAAGCGATCGATTCGCCTTGATCGACGAATTCGATCGGAAATCGATTCTCCATCGCGAATGGCATACCGCGTGGCGTGCAACTGAGCGCTGGATCGTCGACTAGTGGATCGAAATCGACTCGAGCAGCGATTGCCGCCTGGTTAAAGGCAGCCTCGAACTCACGCAGGCTCGGATCGTCGTCGAAGCTCCACACACGAAAGATGCCACTTGCGCCTTGCGCGCTAGCGACCGCCGCTTCCGCGTCGATATGCGATCCGGAAGGAGTCAGATCGTAACCGAGTCTTCCGGCGAGCGATCTGAACATCGGTACGTCGCGGCCACTCTCCATGTGGATAACGGCTCCGACAATCTCATTCTCGCGTAGCTTGGAAGGAAAGCCCGTAATCGCTACCTGATCGCCAACGGCAAAAGTATCCGCGTTGATACCTTCTCGACGCAGTAGCACCGGACTGCCAGACTCAACGCGCCAGCTCACTGTTTCACCGTTCGGCCCGCTCGACTCGAGCTCGAATGCGATATGTGGATTCATCCAACGAACCGATGTCAGAGTTCCATCTATCTCGAGCGGGGAATCGAGATCGAAAAATGCGTTCAGCGCATGATGAGCGATAGCCTGGCTACAGAGCACGGTTGCCGATAGCACTACCGTAACTAGAACGCCGGTCATTCTGCTAGTTGCCAAATTGAACCTCAATCTTGTGGTGCGCATGAAGCTTAGGGGCCTTAAACAAACTAAAAAGCACTAGGGCTCTCGACTGAATGTCCATGCACCCGAAACATGAACTTCCGATACTTCTGTCGCCATCCCATCGTCATCGAAGGCGAAAACGAAGCCGAGCCCGCCATGTATGAACGCCGATTCGGACTGAGATATCAGCGGCGCTATCGGCGCATTGTTCCTTTGCATGTAGAGCTCACCGTTTTCCATCGTAACTCTGACGGTCACAACGTTACCTAGGTAGATGCCCCTATAGGTCCCAACGTAATTGGCAAGCGCATCTTCCGGTATATCGAAGGACGCTTCCTCGACTTCCGAGACGTCGCTGGTCCAGCCACTGCGTTCGCCGCCATAGGCCTCGGTGCAAACGGTCTCCAGCATTTCCTCGTCCGCGATGAACTCCATGTCGATGACAGCGTGCAGCGCCGATTCGAACGCGCCGGGATCCTCGTAGGTAACATCAACTACAATGTGCCCGAAGTCTGAACGCCGGTAGCGCTCGGTAATACGCAGTTGGTCGGTATGAGACAGCCCGCGGTTCAACCAGGTTTGCCCGTTGTAGCCATTGCTCTCGACCACCAATGTGTCGCCGTCCCATCGCCCCACCGAATAACCCATCCACGTCGGGAGGGGATTCGGCTCGAGCTCGCGGCCGTCCGTGAAGATCTGCCGGTAGGTCATGTCGTTGTAGAGCATCGCGACCATGCTCGGATGCTGCAGAATCCTTCTCAATCCGTATGAATTCGTGGCGGTCGTAATGTTGCCGGGCCCGCTCGGAAGACAGGAGAAACGCGGATCGTCCGCGAAATAGCGGCCTTCACGCTCGGTGATCAGCGCACTCACCCAATCCTGATACTTGCTCTGATCCGTCAGGTCACCCTGGATGCGTCCCGGACGCCAAAGGCCCGACAGATCCGGATGGCCTGCCGCGGTCAGCGGAACAGGTGCGGACAGATCGACAGTGCCGTCTTCTAGCCGCGGGACGTTCGGTGTCGGCAGCGTCAACCACTGCGCCGCGGCCGGCGCGGCAGATGCCAGTAAGAGCAAAATCGTGAGTATTCGTTTCATCCCATTCCCCGGCAACCAACGCGCGAATTGACTGTTTCCTGGCCGACATCTACTCTCGCGATTATACGAGAAACGGCGCAGCACTCGATGCGCGGGAGTAGTCTGGTTGTGAGGGCACATTTCGTAGTTTTCATTGCAACGGCATGGTTATTGGCAGTCTCGACGAGTTCCGCGCACCATTCTTTTGCTGCCGTTTTCGATATCAATCGGCCGATCGACTTCACGGGCACGGTAACTCGCCTCGAATGGACCAATCCCCACGCCTGGATCCATGTCGCGGTTGAAGACGACGATGGCAATGTAGAAAGCTGGTCAGTCGAGCTCTTGGGCATCAACACGCTACTGAAGCAGGGCTGGAATCCCGGCATCGTGAATCCCGGAGATGCGATCAATGTGAAAGGGTATGGCGCGCATAATGGCGAGGCATCCGCGAACGCGTCCGCGATTACACTGATCGACACGGGTGAGGTACTTTGGGTCAGCGAATCCAGGGAAGCCGCAAACTGACCGCACTAGGCCCACTAACGTCTATGGCGTCTCACGCATGCGTCGCGGCTTTGACTGCGGCCGCAATCCTCTTTCCGTTGAGCTCATTCGGACATCATTCTCAAGCCCATTTCTCGGACGAGTTCTCGCAGATGGAAGGCGAACTCATCGATGTCGTATGGAGAAACCCACACATCAAGTTCACGCTGCGAACCGAGAGTGACGACGGACGAGATGAACTCGTTAGCATCGAGACGAACTCTATCTATTACCTCGAGCGCGCCGGCATTACACAGGACAGGATACAAATCGGCGATCGGGTGCTGATTGGCGGTTACGAGTCTATCCGCGAGGGAGGCGAATTCCTCGCCGCCGAAATGGAGCTGGCCGACGGCGAACGAGTATTCCTGATCAGAGGCGGAGTCACTAGCCAGTTCGAAGATCAAATACAGGATACGGTTGCCGAGAACAGAGGTATCTTCCGAGTCTGGAGCATCCCGCAAGACAACCAGCGCGAGATGCACACGCCGCTAACCGAATGGGCGATCGCGGAGAAAACCAAGTTCGATCCGTTCGACAATTTCTCGACGCGATGTGAACCTTCCGGCATGCCGCGACTGATGTGGTATCCCCACCCCTATGAATTCATCGATACAGGCGAACAGATACAACTCAAGCTCGAGATGTACGATCTGACGCGAACGATCCACATGGAAGACGCCGCGCCACCGGAGGACATGACTTCCTCGCGGATGGGCTACTCGGTCGGACGATGGGAAGACGACAACACGCTGGTCGTCGAGACCACACGACTGAACTGGAACTATTACGACACGGTCGGGACGCCGCAGAGCGAAGCCGCCGAAGTTACTGAGCGCTACACCTTAAGCACTGACCAGAGCCGGCTCGACTATCACATCACGACGATTGACCCGCAGACGTTCACCGAACCAGCGACTATCGCGGGCCATTGGCTTGCTCTCGGCGAGGAGATCGTTCCCTACGAATGCGAGGCCGGTTAATAGACCGTACTAGGGTTTAGGCGGGTACCAGCCAGCGTCTTTGAACTCGACCCCCAAGCCTTCCAGCGCATCTTCCAAAGCGCGAATGGTCGCCGGGGTGTCCTGGTCGTAAGGCTGGTCCTCCCCGTTTGGATCCGCCAGCCAGTTCGCATGCGGTCGATCGTAGTGGTTGATATAGACGACTTTGGGACCGAACGTTCTCAGGCACTCGGCGAGAGGAATCGGGCGCATTCGGTCTACAGGCAGATTCATTGGCATGACAGCGACGTCGATGTTCTCGAGCGCCCGGACTTCCGGAACACACTGGCCTACTGCCGAGAAGAACAGGCGCATACCGCCGATTGAGATCAGATAACTATTCGCTTCGCCTTTCGGGTGATAGGGCTCGCCCGGCGTCATGTCGTAAGCAGCTACCGCTTCAATACGGATGTCAGCGAATTCACGGATTTCGCCGTTCTCCAGAGCGATACCGCCCGGGAACTGCGTTTGAGATTTCGGGTTCAACACGACGGGCGCGCCAGGCTTACGTAGCGCGTTGATCGCATCCGCATCGAAGTGATGCGAGGGATCGTCGGTCACGAGAATCAAATCGGCAGGCTTAGCTGAAGAAAGGTCCGCGACGCTCCAGGGATCGATATAAATCACTCTGCCAGCGTGCTCAACTTGCGCACTGGCGTGCAGGATCGGTGTAACGACTACGTCGCCGCCCTCGGCGGCATACCGATCTGATTGTGCGTTTGCCGATCCAAGCATGCCAAATTGCGCCGCCAGGCCGACTACGACAGCTGACTTCAGTGCTGATTTCATACGCTTCGTCCTAAGCGGTTGTGTCGGGCAAATTAGCTCGCATGAACGTGTGGATGTGTCGAACAGCCAAGGGAATTCGTTCCGGAGGCGTCTTCCACGGGAAGAGACTGATCTCGGAATTCGGCGCGAGCATCGCGGCTTCCATCGCGACTTCATAAGGATGCGCTGGAATATCATCAGGCAGAACGAGAATCGGTGTTTCGCAATTACGCGCGAAATCGCGATTTACGGTAAAGACGAAGTCCGCATTTTCTCGGTACATGTTGTTCAGAAAAGCTTCGACCATCTCCATCGAGATGTCCGAGCGACGCGCTGCGATGTCCGGCCCCCAACCGCTCATGTTGCCGTCGAAGAAATAGTTCGGAATCGAGGGGTCGAAACCGCTCGGCTGCGCGAGTACTGCAGCGCGAACCCGGTCGGGTGCTCGCTCGAGCAGGTTCCAGATGAACGGGCCGCCTATACAGAACCCGAGCACCATGAACTCGTCGATACCCAAATGATCCATGAGCGCGAGATGATCATCGCTGTGCGAATCCCAGGGCCTGTCGATCTCGAGAGGACCATAGGATTGCCCCCCGTTCGCATTGCGCAGATCCATGGAAATACAGCGAAACTCTTCGCCGAATTCCTCGATGGGATCGAACGGCGCACGACTGGCAAAATAGGAAGCGACAGAATTCAGACCGCCGCCTGCAATGAGCAGCAGGGGATACCCCGAACCGGCATCATCGTAATAGATACGCGTATCGCCTCTGTCGAAATACGACATGCCGGTCTCATTCTGCCCCGATCCCTGCTGACCAAACGCGCGGCGCGCAGCAGTCACGGCCGCCGCCACGGCTCCGGTCGCGAGCAAACTGCGCCGGGTCGAGTCCACCGATGAATCTTTCTTCGACAAGCGTTAAGCCCCGCAGCGCTTAAGGTACAGACTCTCTCAACGGCAATGCCTTACCGTCCATGATGATCTCCCTGATCGCGACGGAATGACCATCGTTCCGGGCTGCAGCACCTGAAATCTGGAGCTGATCTCCGGGAACGAATGTGCTCTTGGTCCACCCGGCTCTCGCCAGCCGGTTCGGCGCCGTAAGTTCACCCTGCCAGTGCTCGACTTCACCGGCTTCGTTGATGACGTCGAAGTAGATCTGCACATGCGGATTGATAAATTTGAACTCGGTGACCGTCGCCTCGAGCGTGATCATCTCGTTGGAGTAGGACGCTCGACCGTGATGCGCGGCAGCGTAGTTACCAGTAATCAGTACCGTCAGACCCGCGAGGGCGACTAGAATTTTCTCGTTCATCGCTATGCTTCATCCTTGCGGCTCGACCTGCCGCGCGACACTCCAGATTTCAGTATACGACCGCGTGAGAGGCTTCGCGGCTTCCCCTTATTACGGATTCTTCATGAAATCTACGGAGCGGTAAGCTTCATCAGCGTCCCGTTCCCGCCGCGTCCCGGGCGCCCGTCTTCGAGCAGCCAAATCGCGCCGTCCGGGCCTTGCTCGACCGCGCGAATTCGACGCCCCATATCGAATCGCTGCGCCTCGCGCGCAGAATCGCCGTCGAACTCAACTCTGATCAATGCTTCAGACGACAGCCCGCCGATGAACGCATCACCCTGCCAATCCGGGAACTCATCGCCGCTGTAGAACAGCAGGCTCGATGGCGATATCACAGGACTCCACACCACTGCCGGCGGTGAGAATTCAGGATGAGTGTAGTGATCCGGAATATCCTCGCCACTGTAATGGTCGCCGTTCGACACGACCGGGTAACCGTAGTTCGATCCGCGCCGAACCAGGTTGAGTTCATCGCCGCCCATCGGCCCCATCTCGACATCCCAGAGACGACCGTCGGCATCGAACGCCAATCCCAGCGGATTGCGATGTCCGAGGGACCAGATCTCGGCTCGCACACCGCCATCGTCCATAAACGGATTGTCTTCCGGCACGGACCCATCGACGTTTAGACGAATGACTTTACCGAGATTCGCCGCCATGTCCTGCGCGGGATCGAACTTCTGCCGCTCTCCGGAGCTGATCCAGAGATAGCCGTTGGGACCGAACACGATGCGATGTCCATAGTGGCCCTGCCCTGTGACCTTCGGGAACTGGCTCCAGATGGTCTCGAGATTACGCAACGCACCACCATTGGCGCTCAGCTCGAGTTCCCCCCTGGCTACAACGGCGCCACGTGTATTGCCGCGACCGGCCTCGACGTAACTGATGTAAATCTGGTCGTTCCTTGCGAAATCGGGGTGTAGCACGATATCGCCGAAACCGCCCTGACCGCCGTGATCGACCTCGGGCACTCCGGTCACGTCGCCAAGCAGGTTTCCATCCCCGTCGAGGAGCTTGATCGATCCCACCATCTCGCTGAGCAACAAGCGCCCGTCCGGTAAGAACTCGAGCGCCCAGGGCTGCTCGAAGCGCCCGAGCTCGGTTTCCGTAAATTCGGCGTGCTGCGCGACGAGCGGCGCATTGAGCGCGAGGCTTGCGACTAGCGCGAAGCTAACGCGTGAGTATGTGTGCGTGTCTCGTGACATCTTCGACTCCCCTGAAGAAGTGTTGAGCGTTTATTCGACTTCTGAGATCTCGACGGTCGAGTCGTGCATCCAGCCGCTCTCCTCGTCGCCGACGGTAATCAATACGCCGCGCCTGACAATCTCATGGCGGCCCTCGTACCAGCGCATGACCATGCCGGTTTCCCGAAGCTCCGGAGACAGACCGACTTCGATCCACTCTCCGCGTCTACTGAGAATCGGCAGTACGGTTCCCTCAGGGACCAGTACGAGCGGGACATTATTCGTGCTCGGCCCGTCGTGGACATTGGCGAGGCTCGTGAAAACGCGAGCCTGTAACTCGGGTTCCTGGCTCGTCGCGGACACCGAAGCGAAGGTGAGACCGGCGACGGCAGCGATCGTAAGCGCGCGCGCCAGCCCGTTTTTCCCCCTGCGCTGAGGATTCCGAGTGGGATCATCAGGTTGCATGCAGGATAGTGAATAACGGATCATTCGAGCTGTCAAGAAATTCCAGTATCTCGCGTTCGGGGGAGGGGCAATGCGTCAGAGAAGCCTGCTGAAGAAGATCCTGTTTACGCTCTTGCCAGCATCTTTGCTGGCGATTGGCGCGTATCAGAACGTGTCGGCACAGGGCATGAGAATGGGCGACTACGAGGTCGTCCTCGACTGGCCCAAGCCCTTGCCCGACGACGATCTCTCTCACGAAGGCTGGACCTGGGGTTCAGGTGCCGGTGTCTTCGCTGAAAGTCCCGACAAGGTCTGGGTCGCGCAGCGCGGTGAGATCGAACTGCCGCCCGGTGCCGATCCGTGGATCTGCGCCTGCCTTCTCGAGCCGCGTCGGACGAATACCGGAAGGCGCGCCTACTCCGGCAACTCGTACGATTACGAGATGCGCCGCCACCATATCGTGTTCGCGGTCGACCGCAACGGCTACACCATCGAGGAATGGTTGCAACACGACGATTACTTCACGCCACCGCGCGGCTCCGGACTCGGCGAGGTGGGCCGCGGCCCGCACAAGATACTGCAGAATCCCTACGATCCCGAAAAACACATCTGGGTCGTCGACGACGATAAGCACGACATCAGCATCTTCACGAACGACGGCGAACTCGTGAGGACGATGGGAGAGCGTGGTGTTCCCGGTCGCGGGCCCAACAACTTTAATCGGCCGACCGATATCGCCTGGCTACCCGACGGAACGTTCTTCGTTGCCGACGGTTACGCCGGTACACGGGTGGCAAAGTTCGACGCAGAAGGCAACTTCCTGACGGACTGGGGCCGCCCGCCAGTCGATCCTGCCAACCCGGGGCCGTACGAACTCTGGTCCGTGCACAGCATCGGCATCAGCAACGATCGAAGGCTCTTCGTCGTCGATCGGGAGCACAGCCGCATGCAGGTCTTCGACGAGAACGGCAACTTCCTCGAGATGTGGCCGACAGGGCATAACTCGCAGATTCTTGCGCACACGGTCACCGTAGACGATTTCGTCTGGGTTGCAGACTGGACCACGGACCGGCTGGTGAAGTACACGCTCGATGGGCGTTACGTCCTCGACATCGGCGAGCATGGCGCGTTACCGGGTCAGTTCGACGGCGTTCACCAGATCGACGTCGACCAGGAAGGGAATCTCTACGTCACGGAAGTCGCTAACGATCGCTCGCAGATGTTCAGGCCGCTACCTGACGCAGATCCGGCAAAGCTGATACGGCCGATGGTGGGACGCGCGACGAACTAGGCGTTAAGCTCTCTCGCCGCGCCGCTTTCGATCATTTGAAGTCCGAGGTTGAAGCGCTGCATGCTACCGAGTCCTGATATAGATCAGCCGGAACAACGGGGAGAGTGACATGCGGACGCTAGTACGAATACGCCGAGCGGCAGCTGCGCTTGCTCTGGTTCTATTCGGCCAGACCACAACCGCGCAGGAAGCGCCCGTCGACCTCTCGGGAATCTGGTGGTCCGGCGCGCCGGTACCGCTTCTGCCGGGCGAATCGGCGCCTGTCGGAATGGGAATGGGCGGTGGAATGGGAAGCTCGTCACCGTTACAGTTGACCGAGCACGGAACAGAACTGATGGCCGAGTTCGATCCCGCCGACGACCCCGCCGTAGTCTGCGTCCAGTCCGGACTCGCTCGCGCGTTTAACAGTCCCTACCCGATCGAAATCGTCCAGAGCGTCGACACCGTGACCATCCAATATGAGGAATGGGAAACCTTGAGAACCATTCACGTCGACGGCAGCATCCCCGACGATTACGAACCCAATCCGCTGGGATATTCCATCGGGCAGTATGAAGACGGTGCGCTGATCGTGACATCAACGGGCGCCACTCAGGGACTCGCGAGAATGAGCGAATTCTTCTGGACGAGCGAGGAGATGAGCGCGGTAGAGCGCTACTCGCTGACGGAGAGAGGCCAACTCCGCCTGGTACTCGACATCACCGACCCCGTCATGCTCGCCGAGCCGCTTCACTACGAAAAAATCTGGAATCCTTACGACCAACCGTTACTCGACTTCGATTGCATTCTGCGAGAGCGGTAAGCATTCGTCGTTAGAGAAAGTTTCTTAACTCGAGGATGAGTTCATGAGAGCCGCATGTTTCGCACTCGCTCTGCTGTCGGCAGGCATCGCTTACGCCCACCATGGCCCGGGGCAATTTGGCGGAGGCGACCCGGTTGAGGTTACCGGCGTCGTCACGAACGTCCGTCTGGTCAATCCGCACGGCTACATCTATTTCGACGTCATTGCCGACGACGGCACAGCCGTGCCCTGGCGTTGCGAACTGCAGGCTGGATCTTTGCTGCGCCGTGCAGGATGGAGCGAGGACCTGTTTCCGATCGGCGGTGAGATCACCGTGCAGGGCGATCTGGGACGAGACGAGCCCACCGCGTGCGCATTGCGGACCGTGATCCTCGCGGACGGCAGCTCTCTCGATCGCTATGGGCAGATCAGGGACGTGATCGATGCTCCGGTCGGCGCTCGGGAAAGAACGGTCAACGGACGCCTCGACCTCAACGGCACCTGGGCCGCACCGCAGCGCAATCCGCAAGGCGGCACCGGCGGTGGTGGCATGGGAATGGGTATGGGCGGCGGTATGGGCATGGGTGGCGGCGCCCTGCCCGGCGGTATCGAGTTGACCGAGGCCGGCCTTGCCGCGATCGAAGGTCTCGTCGCTCAAGAGGCGAATCCCCGAATGTACTGCGCGGCCACAAACATCTTCTTCGATTGGGAGTTCGATCGTCACGTCAACGAGATCATCCAGACCGACGACACGATCTCGCTCAAATACGGGCTCATGGATATTGCACGAACGATCCATATGAACACGGATGAACATCCCGATGACATTGCGCCATCGCGCGCAGGTCACTCGATCGGACGCTGGGAAGGTGAAACGCTCGTTGTCGACACGATCGGCTTCTCGGAAGGTTTCCTGATTGCCGGCGGTGGTGGTCTCGCGAAGCACAGCGATCAGATGCATGCGATCGAGCGCTTTACCTACGACGCGGCGACCCAGGGACTAACGCGCGAGTATTCGGCTACGGATCCGCTCTACTTCACCGGAACCTACAGCGGTGAGGACACTGTCTATCCATCCGATGTGCCGTTCGAGCCCTACGCCTGCGTCGAATTAAAGGACGACTACATCGAGCTACCGAATTAATACGGAGCGATCATGAATATCAGTCGAGACCATCTATCGATTCTCCTCGTTGTCGCTGCGCTGGTATTGATTGCCGGATTCTCCGGAACCGCGATCGCGCAGTCAGCAGACCCGGGCGACAGACCGAACATCCTCTTTATCTTTACCGATGATCAGGGCTGGAATGATCTTTCCGTGCTGATGGACGAGGACATCCCGGAGTCTCGGAGCGACTACAACCGAACCCCCAACATAGAAACGATCGCCGAGCGTGGCATGGTCTTCTCGAACGCCTACGCTGCTGCGCCGATGTGCGGCCCGAGCCGCAGTTCCTTTCATACCGGCAAGAGCGCGGCACAAGCCATGTACTCCGCAACGTCCGACCAGGTCCAGGCGACGTCCATGACGATCGGCGAGCTGATGCAGTCAGCGGGTTACGCGACCGCGCACTTCGGCAAGTGGAGCCCGGGGCCACCGGCTAGCGGCCTAGAATTCTACGACGTGAGCGACGGCAACCAGGGCAACGGCGCCGGCAACACCAACGATCCCGAGAATCCCAAAGACATCTTTGGCATTACCGACCGTGCGGTGGCCTTCATCGAGGAGAGCGTTGAATCCGGACGGCCCTTCTACATGCATTTGTCGCACTTCGCGCCGCATATGGCGATCCAGGCGCTCGAGGAAACGGTTGAAGCCTGGCAGGACGTGCCGCCTGGCCCCGTCCATAGCGATCCGAGTTACGGCGCCATGGTCGCGGACCTCGACTCAGGGATAGGCATGGTTCTGGACAAACTCAGAGACCTCGGCATTGAAGACAACACCTACGTCATCTACACGTCGGATCACGGCCAGGGGATCAACGCGTCGTCGAACGCTCCCCTGACTCTTGGCAAAGGCACCTTACTGGAAGGCGGTCTACGCGTACCATTGATTGTCAGCGGTCCCGGCATCGCACCAGGTTCTACGTCCGATGTCCGAACCGTATCTCTGGATTTCTATCCGACCTTCGCAGAGATCGCGGGCGCCACAGCGTCGGTTCCGGATGACATCGAAGGCGGCAATTTGCTCCCCGTTCTGTTGAACAACGGTGAGGGCGACATCGAGCGTACTCGCGAGGAACTCACTTTTCATTTCGCGCGACCGAGCGGACAGCCCGGCTCACGCGCCGCTTCGAGCATCTATCTCGATGACTACAAGCTCATCAAGTTCTACGACACATCGAGCCTTCATCTCTTTAACATCGCGGAGGACATTGCGGAGCAGAACGATCTTGCCGATCAACTACCCGATCGTGTTGCTGAATTGCACGCGCGCATGACGAGCTACCTCGATTCAGTGAACGCGACGATCCCCGACCCTTCGCAAGCGAGAGGATCCGGCCAAGGCCCCGGCGGAATGGGGATGGGCATGGGAATGGGCGCCACACAATAATTATTCTTTTAATTTTCAGTCTATTATGGATGTTTCCTAGAATCGATTTCTCTACATTTCTGAAGAATTCTAGCCGGCACTCGCGCTCGCTAATTGGCACGCGTGTGCTAGCCTCTCCTTATTCCTTTAATACGAGAAATGCCCGTGTCCACTACGAAAAACCTTGATCGACGAGAATTTTTGACCGGCAGCGCCGCGCTGGCGACTGCCGCTTCCCTGCCCGTCGGCGCTTTCGCGCAGGAAACGATGCTGGCTCGGGAGATCCCTGGCACGGGCGAAACTCTGCCGGTTATCGGCCTCGGCGCCCCCGAGATTTTTATCGACATGCCGGAGGAAGGCAAAGAGCTGCCGATGTCCGTTCTTCAGGCGATGGTAGATCAAGGCGGTCGCCTCTTCGATTCACCGTCTTTCTTTCGACCTGACGTTCCGATCATTGGCCCGATCGTTCAAGAGATGGGCTTGAGAGACGAGCTCTTCATGACCGGCAAGATCACGGTCAACGACAAAAACGCCGGCGTTGAGCATCTCGAACGCCTGGTCGCGAATCTCGATGCAGGAACGCCCGAACGCCCGATGGATCTGCTGTTGATTCACAACATGCGGAACCTCAGCGAGCATTGGCAGACATTGCGCGAATGGAAGGACGCAGGACGCACTCGCTACATCGGCACGAGTCTCACTCGCAATGCCGACTACGTTGACCTCGAGCGTTTCATGCGCGAGGAACAGCCCGACTTCATCATGACGGGTTATTCGATCCACCACCCGCTCGCCGAAGAAACCTGCCTGCCGCTGGCAGCGGATCTGGGCATCGGTGTTCTGATCGTGGAAGCCTTCAAGGCGACCGACGATGGCGGAATCTTCAGTGTTGTCGCGGGTAAAGATCTCCCCGAGTGGGCAGCGGATTACGACATCGAGTCCTGGGCGCAGTTTTCATTGAAGTTCATCCTGTCGAACCCGGCCGTCAACGGAATCGTGACCGAGACGCGCCAGGTGCGCCATGTGATCGACAATATGCGCGCCGGTTACGGCTCACTTCCCGACGTGGCGGGCCGCGAAAAGATGCGCGAGTACCTGCTGACGATCTAGACGACTACGGCTGCAGGTGATCGGCCTCCCAGCCGCATTCATAAGTTTGAACCTGTTCCCCTGGCACGGATAACCAGCCTTTCTCGAGCACCACGGGCTCGGTAAAGACCGCCGCATCCGTCGCCGTCGCGGAATAGCTCAGATAGCGATTGTCGGCGCTGACTGTAAACCGCTCTACGAGTTCGAGCTCGTCCGACTGCGGTATTCCTTCCTGGTCGAACCACGGAAAATCGATGTCCGTCGTCGTGACAACCAGCGTATCGCCGTCCCAGCGACCGACGGCTATCCCATAAGGGTTCGGCGCTGCGGCTTCCGGCACGTCACCCATATGGAAGCGGCGGACGATATTGAGCTCCTCGTGCCTCAATAGTATGTCGTCGCCTTCCATGACGAACTCGATCGGGTTCGGACTGTCCATGATCGCCGGCACAGAGTTCTGGCAGTACATAAACGGATTGTCCGCGATCGGATCCCAGTTCTCCCTGATCTCGCGAGCGTAGTCGGTCAAAGGATAGTCATCATTCCAGAGCCCTCGGACGACGCCATCCGGAAGATCGCCGGTCAGGTCGTGACTCCAGACGCGGAATAAACCGGTCGGATTGGTCGAGGCGCTCTCCAGCAATCCTGTCTGGTAGGCCTCCTCCGAAATGACGAGTTCCGTATTCCATCGCGGACCGTGAGATTGACCTGCGACGAGTTCTCGCCCATCCGCCAACAGCGTGTTCGTAACGAACATAGAGTAGGGGTTGCGCCTGCCGCGGAAACCGGCCACGCGTATCGGGGCTCCGACGCGATACTGCTCTCGCGTGACACCGCGTCGCAGCAGCGCGATATGTGCGTCCTCATCCAGAGTCCACTCAACTTCGCTGCCATCCGCTTCCTGCACGCGAACCTTCAATTGGACATGCGGACTGCGCCAGTTGACGTCAGTGAGTACGCCGTAGATTTCAACTTCCTGGTTGCGATCAAAGTGGACGTTCGGGTTGTGGTGCGCGGACAGCGGCATCGCATAGCCGGCAATTGCGGCGCAAACGGCTAGCTTCCGAAACTCTGCGATCATCATGCCAACACGATAAAACAAATCGGAATCGGCGTCACCGGCGCTACAGCCTCGAGGGAGCGAGATACCAGGGTTCTGTCTGATAGACTGCAATTCAAAAGAGACCAGAGTGGTTGAAACAATATGCTGGTTGACGCCCTAAGACCCATCAACGGATTCGTCTCACGATTCGAGACGCTGAGCGTCTTCAAGGCGCTCCTGGCCGCTTTGGCCGCCGTCTGCGCGTTGTTCTTGCCCGAGCGGGCATCCGCGCATCACTCGGCTTCCGTGTATTACGACACCAGCACGATCATTGAAGTGCGCGGGATACTCACGGATGTCCGCTGGCACAACCCGCACATCGCTTTCACGGTCTTGTCGCGTGAGGACGGCTCCGAGGTCGAATGGCTCGTCGAGAGCAACTCGGTGAGCAGTCTTCGCCACCTCGGCGTTTCGGAAGATCAATTGACTCCCGGTGATTTGGTCACGGTCGCTGGCTGGGCGTCACGGACAGAGGCGCATCGGATGTCCGGCAACAATGTGCTGTTCCCAGGCGACCGTGAGCTCGTGCTCTGGGGCTCAACCGCCTACCACTTCTCCGACGCCGACTACGAGCGACTGAGCGTCGCCGATGTCGAGTCCCGCGATCTTCCGGATGCGACCGGTCTCGGCCTGTTCCGGGTCTGGAGCACGCTCACCGGAGACAGCAATCAGGATCGGCTCTGGGTTTCGGAGTACCCGCTGACCGAGGAAGCGATAGCGGCCCGGGAGGCCTGGGACCCGATCCTCGACAACCCCGCCATCCACTGCGAACCCAAAGGTATGCCGGGAATTATCGATCCACCCTACCCCATGGAGTTCGTCGATCACGGCGACACCATCGTGATTCACCAGGAAGAATTCGATACCGCCCGGACGATCTACATGAATCAGGGCAGCGCAACGAACAATCCCGACCCGAGCCTCCTGGGACACTCCACAGGATCGTGGGACGGCGACACGCTCGTCATCGAAACAACGCACATCAGCTGGCCCTATCTGGACAACCGAGGGCTTCCGTTGAGCGCGGACGCGCGACTCGAGGAACGCTATACGGTCTCGCCGGACGGCAGACGCCTTTACCTGGAGCTCACCGTCACGGACCCGCAATATCTTTCCGAACCTCTGGAACTCGACAGGTTCTGGCTGTGGATACCTGAAAACTCTGTTCAGCCCTATAACTGCACACCACTTTAAAAAACCAATAGACCAAGGGGAGAGTCATGGCGACACGACGAAGGTTCTTAAAAACCGGCATGAGCGCAGGAGCCGCAATCGCACTCGGTGCCCCCGGCCTCCGCTTCGCATACGCCCAGGACGCCGCCGATCAGGCGGCCCGCAACAAGGCCATCGTTCGGCGCTTCAAAGAAGCCCAACGCACTCCCAGCTACGAGCAGGTCTTAAGAGAAACTCAATCGCCGAACTATCGGCGACTCCGCGCGGGATTCGAGAACCTCGGCACCAACGCGCGCGGCTCCGAACTGGCAGAGATGGCGCAGCCGATGAACGAAGCGTTCCCGGACCGTCACGATACGATTCTCGAGATGGCCGCGGAAGGTGATTTGGTCGGGATGCGCTTTCGCGTGCAGGGGACGCACGAAGGCAATTTCTTCGGCATCCCGGCGACCGGAAAGACGATCGACATCGAGGAAGTGGGAATCTTGCGTGTCGAAGACGGCATGATCGTCGAAGCCTGGTTCATGGCCGACGAGGCCGCACTCTTGAAGCAACTCGGGGTCGGCATGCCGAGACGCGCGGACGGAAGGATTATCGTTCCCGAGAAAGCAACGGAGGCGCGCTTCGGCCAGGCCGTGTTTGAGGAGATACAGGCGAGTCCCCAGGAAGGACAGACCTACCGGAACAAACTCACCGTATCCGCCTACAAAGCCGCGAACCCGACGCCAGGCTTGCTACCCGACCGCCCCGGTCGAGTCTACGACGAGTATCTCCGCGGCGGCTTCATGCACATGGGAATTTACGGCAACGACAACGGCGTTGGCGACCAGAGTATCGGACAGGCTTTTCCCGATCGCGAAGACAAAGTCGATCACGTGTTTGCGGAGGGGGATACGGTCTGGATCCAGTTCCGGTTGCATGGCACCAACACGAGAAGTCTGTTTGGCCTGCCGCCGACGAACGGGATCATCGAAATGGCCGAAGTCGGAATCATGACCTTCGACGGCAGCCGCTGGGCGACGGGCTGGTTCTTCGGTGACGATCTGGGAATGGCGCTGCAGCTCGGACATCCGGAGATTTTCGGCTAGCGCTGGACTCACCGCGGCTGTCATTCTCGATGACGGACGTTGCCCGATGTCATTCTGTGCGTTCGACATCGTCTCGAACCCGCAACATCGCTCGTTAGCGACCCGGATTATGTAAAATACGGCCGCCTCGATCTGAGAAGCGGCTCCCCTCCCCATCTTTCGGATCTGGCAAACTACGCCGCGCCCTTTTTACCCTGGATGCCAATGGACTCGCCTGTACACAAAGACATCGTAACGCTGCAAAGCCATATTCTTGCGCAGCAAGATAAGAACCCGCACTCGACTGGAACTCTATCGTGGATTCTCTCCGCGCTTTCGATTTCCGCGAAAGTCATCGCCGATCACGTCCGCCGCGCCCGACTCGAGGATGTGCTCGGGCACGTCGGCGCAGACAACGTGCAGGGTGAACAACAGCAGAAACTGGACGTCATCTCGAACGAAGTCTTAATCCGTACGCTCGGGAGCCGCGAGGGCGTTGCCATCGTCGCGTCGGAAGAAAACGAAGAACCTGTCATCATCCGCAACGACACGGAAGGCGAAAGGCGCTACTGCGTGCTTTTCGACCCGCTCGACGGCTCCTCCAATCTGGACGTCTGCGGTGGCGTCGGGACCATCTTCAGTATCTTGCGTCAGGATCGTCGTGCCGCGGATGCGGAATCGTCGTTGCTGCAGGCAGGGGACGAGCAGGTCGCTGCGGGGTACATCCTCTACGGCTCATCCACAGTCTTTTGCGTAACGATGGGCGACGGCGTTGACATGTTCGTTCTCGATCCGGCGATCGGCGCTTTCCTGCGCGTCGAAGAAAAACTCCGAATCCCGGCGGCCAATAAGAGCTACTCGCTGAACGAGGGAAATCGTCTGAGTTTCCCGGAAGGCTATAGAGACTACCTCGCGTGGGCCCAGGAAAACGGATACTCGAGCCGTTACGTCGGCGCGATGGTCGCTGACGTTCATCGAATCCTTCTTAAAGGCGGTGTGTTCATCTATCCGCCGACTGCGAAAGCACCGGACGGCAAGCTCAGACTCATGTACGAGGCGAACCCGATGGCAATGCTCATCGAGCAGGCGGGTGGAAAAGCTCTTGCGGGACTCGATGGAGACGACCAAGAGCAACGCATCATGGCGCTGGACCCGCAGGACATCCATGAGCGTTGTACCGTCATTCTCGGAAGTCCTGACGAAGTCGACCACGTCGTTCGACACCTCTAAACGAAACTAAACTGGGTGCCGGCCGCCGGAATCCCGTCAGGTTTCGCCGTTCGTGCAATGATCGCCTAGAATAATCGTTTCAGTCTTGTGAGCGCCTCGGAGTCCGGTCGAATTCGTCTGGGCCGGACGGATTTGTGACCAACAAAATCAATAAGTTACTGATAGCTAACCGCAGCGAAATCGCGATTCGCGTCATGCGAGCGGCGACGGAACTCGGTATCGGCACCGTCGCGATCTACGCTGACGAGGATCGCTTCGCTCTGCACCGCTTCAAGGCGGACGAAAGCTATCGGGTTGGCGAGAGTGGCGGCGCGCTGACTGCTTACCTCGACATCGAGTCGATTCTGAAAGTCGCTCGAGAAGCCAAGGTCGACGCGATTCATCCGGGCTACGGATTCCTGTCCGAGAATCCCGAGTTCGTCGACGCCTGCGAGTCGGCGGGAGTGACCTTCGTCGGCCCGCCACCAGACGTCATGCGCAAGCTCGGCAACAAAGTCAGCGCGCGTAATCTCGCGGAAACGGCGGGCGTCCCGGTGATGCCTGCAACGGGACCGCTTCCGGAAGACGCGGATGCTGCGGTCAAACTGGCCGAGTCGATCGGCTATCCCGTCATGCTCAAGGCGAGCTGGGGTGGCG
>CAJIBS010000124.1_pt1 | contig 19770 bp, 18 predicted proteins | sample 9199411 | NCBI WGS metagenome assembly CAJIBS01 (sample SAMEA7708312, study PRJEB35096) | sediment metagenome | biome: marine neritic benthic zone biome [ENVO:01000025]; feature: sediment [ENVO:00002007]; material: shallow marine sediment [ENVO:03000034] sea grass bed [ENVO_01000059] ... | reverse complement strand
AGTTCGTTGGTGGCGCCGCGATCGGCGGTGGCGAAGGCCGACTCGAGGAGCGCCTGCGAATTCTGGAAGAGAGCATGGCCGAATTCCGCCGTGAGCGCGGACCGTAATTCTTCGTGATTGAGAATCGTAATAAGAACAACTATTCATACGTCCTGGGAGTAATTTAATGAATCGAATAACGTTTGCGACGCTGCTCGCATTCTTCGGCGTCTTCTCGACGGCTCAGGCGCAGTCGTGGACACCGCCGGCTGAAGCCGATCGTTGCCCTTCAAAATGGGGCGCGGGCGATGAGCGTGGCTCCGGCAATCACATGGGCCCCGCGACGGTCTTACGCGCGGCGCAGCTGATTGAATCAGGCGAGGTCATCGAACTCGGCCATGAGTTGCATTCCGGTATTCCGCTCGGTGCGCGGCACTTCGACCTTTATATGAAGCCAACGGCTCACAACCCCGCGAGCAACCTTAGAGGCTCGAATGAGGAGATCGTTACCACTGAACTCGGCCAGGTTGGTACGCAACTCGATGGGTTCTCGCATCAGTCGATCGGCGACACGTTTTATAACTGTTTCAGAATCAGCGAGACCATGACACGCGGCGGATTTACGAATTTAGGCATCGAGAACGTTGGCATGCTCATGACGCGCGGCGTATTGCTCGACATCGCCAAGCTTAAAGGTGTCGATATGCTGGCCGCGGATTATGCGATCACGATCGAGGATTTGCAGGCTGCATTGGATGATGCAGATCTGACGATCCAACCGGGTGACGCAGTGATTATCAACACAGGATGGGGCCAGCTCTGGGACACCGACGTCCCACGCTTCCTGGGTCCTGCCCCCGGTATCGGTGTTCCAGCGGCCGAGTGGCTCGTGGAGCAGGATCCGATGATCGTTGGCGCCGACAATCAACCTGTCGAGATTCAGCCGAATCCGGACCCCGAGGTATCGCTGCCCGGGCATCAGATCTTTCTGGCGGTAAACGGCATCCATCTGCTCGAACGTATGCGACTTCAGGAACTCGCGGATCGCGAGGTCTATGAGTTTGCGTTCGTCATGCAACCGCTTCGGATACGAGGAGCCACGGGCGCAACGGTCGCGCCAGCCGCTATCTTCTGATTATTGGCGAATCAGGTTCGCCTGAGCCTGGAGTTCCGCCAGTATGGTCGCCGATCCCGGGTCGCCCGAGATATCGTTCTGCTCGAACGGGTCGTTATCGAGATCGTAGAGTTCCGCAGCGCCGATACCGTCTTGCACGAGTTTGTAGCGCGCATTGCGGACTGCAAAAGTGTCTAGATCGCGGCCGTCCGTATAGCTATATTCGCGCGGGCCATCGCCGGGTCCGGTGAACAACGCCGAGAAGTTCCTGCTGTCGTTGATCTGTTCGGTTCCTGAACCTGCGATATTCGCAATGGTTGAGTAGAGATCCACGCTTTGCACGAGCGCATCCTCCCGCTCGCCCTGACGAGTCACGCCTGCGCCGGAGATGATTAGCGGCACATTGACTCCGCCTTCATAAATCGATCCCTTTGTTCTCCCCATCCCGTAGGTCTGACCGACTCGACCCGGAGTGCCGTTGTCGCCGATGTAGATGACTATCGTACTGTCACGGGTTTGCGTCGAGAATGAAGACAGCAATCGCGAGATCTCCGAGTCCATGGCTTCGATCGCGGTGAGGTAATACGTCAATGGGTCGTTGTCGATCGAGTTCTGGTCGCCGGGTAGAGCATCCCGATCGTGCAGGTCGAAGGGCGGAAGATGAAACGGCGTGTGCGGCGCATTGAACGCTACCCACGCGAACCAGGGATTCTGCCGGTCGCCGATCCAGGCGATGGCGTCGTCGACGAATCGGGTCGTCGTATACGTTGATTGCTGCGAGCTCTGCCCGTTTTCTACGCTTTGCCAGTTGAAGTAGTCCCTAACGCCTCCGGCGTTCGGCGATAGCCCGGAAAAATGATCGACGCCTAAGAGATTCGGGTTGTCGTCTCCGCCGTTGCCGTTGCCGGCCAGGTGCCACTTCCCGAACACGCCGTGTTCATAAGTATTCGGCACGTTCGTGTCGATGAACTGTTGCACCGACGTCTCGTTGAGACTGATGTCGTCGCCCGGAGTCAGCACACCGGTTCGGTACCCGTAGCGCCCGCTCAGTATGGTCGCTCGCGTCGGCGAACAGACCGGATTCGCCCAGGCATTGTCGAAGATCAATCCGTTCGCGGCGAGCGCATCGAGTGTGGGTGTGCTCGGAAGCTCTGCGCCGACCGTGTAGCCCGATGACGCGTCGAGACCCACGTCGTCCGAGATCAGCAGAAGGATGTTCGGGTTCGGTCCGGGATCCGCCGGCGGGTCCGGATCCGGATCGGGGTCCGGGTCCGGGTCCGGCTCCGGCTCCGGCTCCGGCTCCGGGTCAGGATCGGGATTGGTATCGGGCGTCGTCGCGGTGTCGTCATTTGCGGCGACACTGCCGCCGCCGCTGCTGCCGCAGCCGGCAAGGCAGATAGAGAGAGTTGCGAGAATGAAATACAGCCGAAGCATTTATTGTTATCTCTGAATCCTGTTCGTGTCGCTCGTTCCCCTGACGCGTACCGAACTGTCTGTCAGCTCAGACTCTCTTACCTTAAACGATCATCGACATTATCGGTTGACATTCATCCGTATCGAGACGATATGTCAAACACCGCGATCCACGATTCTTTGAGCCGGAAGCTTACCGGAAACGCCATAGGTAAATCCCGCAGCGCTTTAAGCACTTGACCGAATAAAGCGCGCGACGGCGATCACGTATAAAACGTGTCGTGTGGAGTTATGGCCTAGCGGCGCGGGTCGTCAGGATCTGTTCGTCCAAATGCAATCAACCGAGCTTTCGCCAGCACTGATCTTCCGGCTGCTCTTTCAGCCGCGTGCCGTCTTTGACGAGCTGTCGATGACCAGACCGTCGGCTCATGCCGTCTTCTTTCGCCTTGCGATCTGGATCGGCGTCGTGCCGCCGATCTTCGCGTTCGTCGGCGCTTCCCTGTTCGGCTGGCGTCTCGGCGCCGTCGAACCGATCTTCTTCTCGACTGGCGTGCTTTTCGCGATCAGCGTCGCCTATTTTCTGACGCTTCTGTTCGGCTTCATCTCGACCGCGATTGTCTCGCAGTGGATGGCGTCGACCTACGGGGCGCGACACTCGCTCGGTATCCACTTCGCGATGATTACCGTCGTCGGAACGCCGCTCGCCGTCGGTAGCATCATCCATCTCTATCCACACGTTTTCATCAATATTCTCGTACTCGTGCCGACGCTGATCTGGAGTATGTATTTGCTTTATCGAGGATTGCCGGTCGTGCTTCAGACGAGTCCGGAACGAGGCATGCTCATGGCGTCGTCTCTGATCGGCTACCTGCTCGTCGCGGCCGTAAGTCTTCTCGGCGTGACGGTCGTGCTTTGGGGACAGGGCATCGGCCCCAGGGTCGGAATCTGACGATGGCCGAAACGACCGAATTCTATCGCGACCGGGTTGTCACGACGCTCGTCGCGTTCTCTATCATCTGGGCAGTTCTCGGCATGCTCGCCGGCGTCTACGTCGCCGCGGAACTCGTTTGGCCGGAACTCGACTTCGGACAGTTCTGGCTGTCGTACGGCCGCCTGCGCACGTTGCATACGAACGGCATCATCTTCGGATTCGGCGTTTCGGCGCTCATGGCAACGGCGTTCTACAGTGTCCAGAGAACGTCTCATGTTCCTTTGTTCGCGCCCTGGCTTGCCTGGGTCGTTTGCTACGCTTGGCAACTCGTCGTTCTCGTCGGCGGAATCTCGCTGCTCATGGGCGTCAACGCCAGCAAGGAATACGCCGAGCTCGAGTGGCCGTTCGATATCGCCATCACGCTCGCATGGGTCGGATTCGCCGTCGTGTTTTTCGGCACGATCGCGACGCGCCGAATCAAGCCCATCTACGTTTCCAATTGGTTCTACGGTGGACTCATCATCGTTATCGCGATGCTGCACATCGTGAACAGCCTCGCCATACCTGTTTCGTTGACGAAGTCGTACTCGCTGTTCCCGGGTGCGCAGGACGCGATCGTGCAATGGTGGTACGGGCACAACGCGGTCGGGTTCCTGCTCACGGGCGGGTTCCTCGGCATGATGTACTACTTTCTGCCGAAGCAGGCCGAACGCCCGATCTGGAGTTACCGCCTGTCGATCGTCGCGTTCTGGGCGTTTACGTACAGCTATATCTGGGCTGGCCCGCATCATCTCCACTACAACGCCATCCCTGAATGGGTGCAGTCGCTCGGTATGGTCATGAGCCTGATCCTGCTGGCGCCGTCGTGGGCCACGATGATCAACGGCATCATGACGGTGAGCGCGGCCTCGGAGAAGCTGAAAACAGATCCCGCGCTGAAGTTCATCGTGCTTGCGCTCGCGTTCTACGGGCTCGCGACGTTCGAAGGTCCCATGATGGCGATTCGCAGCGTCAATGTGATCAGCCACTTCACGGAGTGGACTATCGGTCACGTACATTCGGGCGCGCTCGGCTGGAACGCGCTGATCACGTTCGGCACGTTCTACTTCATGGTGCCGAGGCTGGCTGGCCGGCCGCTGCACAGCGTCAGGCTCGCGAACATCCATTTCTGGCTCGCGCTCGCCGGCGTCATGCTCTACATCCTGGCGATGTGGGGGGCCGGAGTCAGCCAGGGACTGCTATGGCTCAGCCTCGACGAACTCGGTGAGCTGCGCTTCAGCTTCACGGACATCATGGCGGCGACTACGCCTTACTACCTGTTGCGGCTCGTCGGCGGCACTATCTTCCTCGCTGGCGCCGTACTCATGGCGTTCAACCTTTATATGACGATGGCCGGGCAGGCCACTGTTCGAGTTCGCCCGCCGGCCGTCGCAACGGGCGAGGCCGCGGCATGAACGGTGTCGGCCTCCACAAGAAGCTCGAGCAAAATACCGGTCTGCTGATATTCGGGATTCTGTTCGTGTCGGCAATCGGTGGACTCGTCCAGATCCTGCCGAGCCTGTTCCAGGATTCGCTGATGACGCCCGGCGAGAACACGCGGGTCTACTCGCCGATCGAGCTTGTTGGCCGCGACCTCTACATCCGTGAAGCCTGTAGCACCTGCCATTCGCAGCAGATCCGATCGATCCTGGCCGAAGTCGAGCGCTACGGTCCTTACTCGCGTTCCAGCGAGTTCGTCTACGATCGGCCGTTTCTCTGGGGTTCGAAGCGCACGGGTCCGGATCTGCATCGAATCGGTGGCAAATACACCGACGTCTGGCACGAAATCCATATGATCGATCCACGTGCAGTCGTGCCGGATTCCATCATGCCGGCCTATCCCTGGCTCGCGGAGCGTGACGCTGGTGCGGACGGAGACATCGTCGCCAAGCTCACGGCGCTCAGAACGCTCGGGCATCCGTACACGGACGACGACATCGCGGGCGCGGAAGCCGCACTGGAGGGCATGACCGAGCTGGACGCGCTCATCGCCTATTTGCAGATGCTCGGTACCGCGTTCGGACCGGAGGAAACGCCGTGACTTACTTCATCTTCGCGGGCGACATGTTCGTCATGGCGTTCATGATCGGCGTTGTGCTTTGGGTTTCTTTGAGTTCTTCGAAGGACGCCATTGAACAATCCGGGCGCATCCCTCTGGAAGACGAGAGTAGCGATGGCTGATCTCCCTTCAGATTTCTGGGCCGGATGGATCACGGTTCTGACTGTCGTGAGCTTTCTGGGTCTCGCCTGGCTCGTGTACAGCGTCTATTTCTCTCCGAACGGACATGCCGACGAGGATTCGCCCGTTTGGGACGAGACACTTCGCGAAGGTTCGAATCCGGCGCCTATGTGGTGGTTCTGGATGATTCTCGCGCTCATGATCCTCTCGGTCGTCTACCTGATGCTGTACCCCGGTCTGGGCAGTTACAGTGGCGCGCTGCGCTGGTCACAGGGCGGCAGGCTCGACGAGAGTTTCGCAACTTATGCCGAAGAATTCGAAGACACGCGACAACTGGTGCTGGCCGCGCCTTTCGAAACGCTGCATGACGATGAACGCGTCATGGAATCTGCTGAGCGCGTGTTCGAGCAGAATTGCGCGGCTTGCCATGGGCCGGCGGGCGCTGGCCAGGCGGCGAACTTTCCGAACATCGTCGACGACGAATGGCAATGGGGCGGTACGACAGAGCAGGTCGAACAGAGTATCCGCGCGGGGCGTCAGGCAGTCATGCCTGGTCTCGCAGCTGTACTCGACGATGCGACGATCTCTGGTATCACGCAGCATGTCATCGCGATGCAAAGCGGCGCGGACGTTCCGGCCGGGGATCCGGGACAAACGGCATACGCAACTTACTGCTCCGCCTGCCACGGCGCGGACGGTTCCGGCAATGCGCTTCTCGGTGCGCCGAACATCGTCGACGACGTCACCGTGTACGGAGATTCAGAGGAGGCGATCGCGGCGACGATCGCGAACGGGCGCTTCGGCATCATGCCGCCGTTCGAGGGAAGGCTCGACGACGCGCAAATTCACATGCTCGTCGCGTGGCTGACTCGCGGCGCCGGACCCTGAGCTGCTATCTCTTGAAGTAGAGATAAACTCCCGCCATCACGGCCTCCCCGATATCGCGGTGTCTGCGTGAGTCCGTCATTATGGGTTAGCATGGATTCAGATTCATGCTGCAAGGTTGCAACAATGCGAATAAGAACCTTGATCCTCTCGATTCTGGCCTCCACCGCAGCTTCATTTGCGCTGGCGCAGGATGGGCCGCTCACGCTGGAAGATATCGTCACGTTACGACAGGTCGCCGGCGCTCAGATTTCTCCGGACGGCAATCGGATTGCCTACATTCTCGAGGTCCCTCGAACGCCTTATGTCGACGAGAGTGGCGGCGCGCACCGCGAGCTGCATATCACTGATCTCGACGGCAACTCGCGTGGCTACATCACCGGTGAGGTCAACATCGGCGCATTCGACTGGTCGCCGGACGGCGAGACCGTTTATTACCTCGCTGAACGCAACGACGATGACGAGTACCGAGCGCTCTATGCGATTCCGGTCGACGGAGGCGAGTCGGAACGTCTCTATTCGCACGGAGCGAACATCGGAAGCTTCGCGCCGTCGCCGGATGGCAATCGCATTGCATTTCTTGCGACAGATGCCGCTCCGTCAGATGACGAGCGGCTTTCGGATTTGGGCTTCGACGCTGTCGTCTACGAGGAGTCGTCGCGTTCTACACGCGTCTGGATGCTGGATCTGGAAGCCGAAGAGCCAGAGGCTGTTGCCACCGAGCTGGAAGGTTCCGCGAGCGAGTTTCGCTGGGCTCCGGACGGAGAACGCTACGTCGTCGCGCTCGCGCCGACGCCGCGCATCGACGATCACTATGTCCGGCGCCAGTTTTCCATCGTCGAGGCCGACAGCGGCGAAGTGCTGAATCAGATAAACACGAGCGGCAAACTCGGTGAGATCGAGTGGTCTCCAGACGGCTCTCAACTCGCGTTTATCGGCGGCGTTGATGCGAGCGATCCGCTCGAAGGCAGAATCTACATCGCGGCCGCTAATGGCGAGGGCGTGCGATTGCTGACGCCCGACTACCCGGGCCACATCCAGGATATAGCGTGGCGCGACGACGAGACGCTCTGGTATCGCGGAGCACGCGGACTATGGACCGAAATCGGTGCGATCTCCGTCGACGGTACGTCCGTCACGAGCACACCGCCGTCCGGTGATCCTATCGTGCGCTCGTTTGACGTCGCCGGGGACACGGGCAGGTTCTCGGTCATCGCGGACGCGCCGAGTCATCCGCGCGAGCTCTACGTCTGGACTGAAGCGGGCGGCTATCGCCGGCTAACCGAATCAAACCCAGGGCTTTCTTCGCGCCCGCTGGCTGAGCAGGAGGTCGTTACGTATAGCGCGCGTGACGGCCTAACGCTTGAAGGTGTTCTCGTTCGGCCGCTCGATTCAGACGGCGAGAGGCACCCGCTGATTCTCGTCATTCACGGCGGTCCCGAGAGCCATTACAGCAACGGCTGGGTGACGAGCTACGGGGCCCCGGCACAGGCTCTGGCTGCCGAAGGTTACGCAGTCTTCTATCCGAACTACCGGGCCAGTACGGGTCGCGGCGTCGCATTCTCGAAGCTCGATCACCTCGATCCGGCCGGAAAGGAGTTCGATGACATCGTGGATGCGAAAGCCTATCTCGTCGATTCCGGGTTGGTCGATCCCGATAGGGTCGGGATCACGGGCGGCTCTTATGGCGGTTACGCATCGATGTGGTCGGCGACGGCACTCACAGAGCACTACGCGGCTGCGGTCGCGTTCGTCGGCATCTCGAATCTCACGTCGAAAGTCGTGTCAGGTGACATCCCGAACGAGCTCTACGAAGTGCATATGCGTTTCTGGCCCTGGGACGATTGGCAGCTAGCGCTCGAGCGAAGCCCTGTTTATCACGCCGGCAACGCGCGAACGCCTCTTCTCATTCTCGGGGGCGATCGCGATACACGCGTCAATCCGAGTCAATCGCTGGAGCTCTACCAGACGATTCGCCTCCGGACGGATACACCTGTCAGACTGGTGACTTACCCGGGCGAGGCGCATGGCAACCGCGCGACCGCGGCGCGACTCGATTACTCGATGCGACTCAAGCGGTGGATGGATCACTACCTCAAAGGTCCCGGCGGTGAACCGCCGCCTTATGAGCTCGATCATGCGGCACGGCTGGAGGAGATGAACGACGACGATGAATGATCGTCACAACGACGAATTCTAAGTCGCATCACGACTCGCATCGGACGATGACTCTTTACGATCTAAAGCCGAAATTTCAGGCGCTACTGCGGCCGCTCGTTGCCGCGCTCGCCAGAGCCGGCGTTACGGCGAACCAGGTCACGCTGGCTGCTGCCATTATTTCGGTGGGTGTTGGCGCATATATCACGATCAACGCGGACGCACGTTGGGCGTTCATCCTCGTTCCGGTTTGGTTGTTCCTGCGAATGGCGCTGAATGCGATCGACGGCATGCTGGCGCGAGAGTTCGATCAGCGCAGTCGCCTCGGCGCGTACCTCAATGAGTTGACGGATGTAATCTCGGATGCGGTGCTTTACCTACCGTTCGCGTTTGTTGCGCCGTTCTCATTGCCGTGGATCGGTCTGATTATCTTTCTCGCGGCGCTAAGTGAGTTCGCCGGCGCGCTCGGCCCGTCGATCGGCGTCTCGCGTCAATATGCGGGGCCGCTCGGGAAAAGCGATCGGGCGTTCGTGTTCGGTGCACTCGGACTGTGGATCGGATCAGGCTTGCAGACTCCAGATTGGCTCATCTGGCTCATGCCTTTGTGCTCGATTCTGCTTGCGCTGACCGTGATCAACAGGGTCCGCGCGGGGCTACGGGAAGCGAGTTCCGTCGCTACCTCGGTGACGCAATGAAAAGCCTGTTCGCCCAATTGTCCGCACTAGCGATCATTCTGTTTGCAAGGCTGATCACGGCTGTGCGAGGTGAGTGGCGAGGCACCGAGCCCACAACCGGACAGCGTGTCTACTTCGCTAATCACGCCAGCAACGGTGACTTCGTTCTGCTCTGGACCGTATTGCCGCCACCAATGCGGAGGCTTGCGCGCCCTGTCGCCGCGGCTGACTATTGGCAGAGCGGGCCGATCCGACGCTTCATCATCAACGACGTATTTCGGGGCGTGCTGATCGACCGCGTTCGGACGGAGGAAAGCCCGGATCCGATCGAGATCATGGCAGCAGCGATCGACGCGGGCGATTCACTGATTATTTTCCCGGAAGGAACGCGCAACACGACCGAGGAGCGCCTGCTGAAGTTCAAGAGCGGGATTTACCGTCTCGCAGTCGAGCGACCGGATCTCGAGTTCGTCCCGGTCTGGATAAATAACCTGAACCGCGTCATGCCGAAGGGCGAGCTGCTTCCCATCCCGCTGTTGTGTGCCGTGATCTTCGGTGAAGCCCTAAAGCTCAAGGAGGACGAATCGAAGGATGGGTTTCTCGAGCGTGCACGAACCTGTTTGCTCGCTCTTTCTCCTGACGAGACGGGTGACACGCGGTGATGAATCCGCTCGAAGAATTAATCGTCGTCTTCGGCAGCATCGCGCTGATACTCGTGATTGCGACGATGATCGCTAGAACGCTCGCGGCGCGGCAACCGCCAGATGCGCCTAACGCCGTCATAGAGAACCTCAACGCGCGTATCAACGCCTGGTGGGCGATGGTGGCGCTTCTGGGTCTGGCGTTCTTGTTCGGCGAGACCGGAGTGATCGTGCTTTTCGCGCTCCTGTCCTTCGCCGCGTTACGAGAGTTCATTACGCTCACAAGGACGCGCGCCGGCGACTACTGGGCGCTGCTCGTCGCTTTCTTCGTCGTGGTCCCGCTGCAGTACTACCTGATTGCCGACCATTGGTACGGGCTCTATTCGATATTCATCCCCGTTTACGTCTTTCTTCTTATGCCGATCCTGTCGGCATTTCGCGCCGAGACGACTGACTTTCTCGAGCGCGTCGCCGAGATACAGTGGGGACTCATGCTGGCTGTATTTTGCCTTTCACATGTGCCGGCGCTGCTGTCACTCGAGATTCCCGGCTACGAAAACCAGCAGATCATGCTAATCGCCTATCTCGTCATCGTTACTCAGTCGAGCGATGTGCTGCAATACGTTTGGGGTAAGTTGGTCGGTGGTCACAAGATCGCGCCGCGACTATCGCCTTCCAAGACCTTTGAAGGTTTCGCCGGCGGTGTGCTCAGCGCCGCGGCAATAGGCGCCATGCTCTGGTGGATTACTCCGTTTACGGTGATCGAATCCGCTGTTCTGGCGTTGATCGTCGCTCTCATGGGTTTTCTCGGCGGTCTCGTCATGTCGGCTATCAAGCGCGATCGTGGAGTCAAGGATTGGGGTTGGTCTATCCAGGGACACGGCGGAATTCTCGATCGTCTCGATTCCGTCGTCTTCGCGGCACCTGTCTTCTTTCACATCGTGCGCTACTGGTGGACAGGGTTAGGCGCACTTTAGCGCCGCTTGTATTTCGTCGATGCATTCCCGATACTGCAGCCTCGTGTTGCAGGTGCCCAGAGGTGTTCCCACCCGCGGGTTGAACGGGAAGACGGTGCGTCCCAGAACGATTAAACGGGACAAGGCCGTCGCTGCCCCCGCAACGGTAAGCGAGTCAAAGTGTGGTCAATGGCCACTGTGCGTAAAGCATGGGAAGGCGATCATGCCGAGCAAAGCTCACTCGCGAGCCCGTATACCGGCCTGCATGTTGTTAACGTCGGTTAGCGGAGGGTTTAACCGGGTGTTTAGGATCTCGATTCCCGATCTTTAAACTCCGTTCCAACTCTAGGCAGCTTTTTCTGCCGTCCGCGATCCGGCCTCTATCGGGCGCTCGGGTGAGAGCGTCAGAAGGACAGGTCGTGAAAAAGATTTGTTTGCTTCCTCTGACGCTGGCGACGACCCTGGCTGCCGCCCAGGATGCCGATTTGGAAAACGTGCTCGTCACGGCGTCGAGGACGCCGGTTTCGGCGGCTCGCGCGGGCAGCTCATACACGGTCATTGACCGTGAGGAGCTCGAGCGCCGCCAAGTGGTCTACGTAGCCGATGCATTGCGTGATGTGCCGGGTTTCGCCATGAGTCGCGTCGGTACGCTCGGCTCACAGACACAGTTTCGGGTTCGGGGTGCCGAAGCTAACCAGGTCATGGTCTTTATCGATGGGGTCGAGGCCAACGATCCGGCATCGGGCGACGAATTTCTCTTTGAGCAACTCATGGCGACGGAGATCGAGCGCATAGAGATCATCCGCGGTCCTCAGAGCGCGCTCTGGGGTAGCGACGCCCTAGCCGGTGTCATCAATCTGATCACTCGCCGAGGAACCGAACCGTTCTCGGCAAGCGGTTACTTCGAGGCGGGCAGTTTTTCCACAGCAATGACAGGAGGGCAGCTGTCGGCGACCGGCGAAACGTTCGATCTCAATCTCGGCGTTTCGCATCTCGATACTGAAGGCGCCAACATTTCGCGCGTTGGTGACGAAGACGACGGTAGTCGAAACTCGACATTCAGTCTCAACGCGGGCGCGCGCGTATCCGAGCGCACCAGAGTCGAGTTTTTCGCTCGACGTACCGAATCGCTTACGGAGTTCGACGGGACAGACTTCGTTAGTACGGGGTTACCGACGGATGCGGAACGCGAGACGGACGCATCGCAGCAGTATCTGCGTATCTCTGCGAAGACTTCATCGGCCAACGAACGCTGGCGGCATCAGCTGAGCCTGACGCGGCTCGAGACCGATAATCAGAACTCAGATGCGGGCGCGTTTCTCGGGTCCACAGCGGCTCAGAAGCTCGGATTCTACTTGCAGACGAGCGTAGCGCTCGATGACGCGGATTCGCACCGGCTGACCCTTGCGGTCGATCGCGAGACTCAGGACTTCGCTCAGCGCGGGCCCGCGAGCTTGTTCGGCGATCCGAATCAGGACCAGTCTCTCGACACGACCGGCTATGTTCTCGAATACCAGGGCGTAGAGCTCGGAGCTTTCTCGGTCTCGGCTGCGCTTCGCCACGACGACAATAGCGATTTCGACGATATATCGACCTACCGCCTGACGGGGTCATATCGCGTCGAGAGTTCGGGCACCCGGCTTCACGCGAGCATCGGCAGCGGACAAAAGTCGCCGACGTTTGTCGATCGGTTCGGATTCTTTTCTGATGAATTCATCGGCAACCCGGAACTCAAGCCCGAGAAGTCGGAAGGGTGGGAGATCGGTTTCGAACAGCCGTTGTCGGCACTGAACGCATCAGTTGCTGCAACTTATTTCGACGAACAACTCGAGGACGAGATCGATGGTTTCGTCTTCGATCCCGCATCGACATTTTTCACGGCGGCGAACCGCCCAGGCAAGAGCGAGCGATCCGGAGTCGAACTTCGGCTCACGGCGGATCTCTCCGACGCGATAGATCTATCTGCCAATTACACCTATCTCGACAGTACAGAGCGCCAGGCGCTTGGCCAAGAGGTGGATGAGACGCGCCGGCCGAAGAATATGTTCTCGCTGAGTCTGAACTACGCACCAGGGACGCGGACGAATATCAACTTCAACCTGTCCTACAACGGCAGCCAGGACGACGTCGCATTTCCTCCATTCCCGCAACCGCCGGAACGGGTGCGTCTGGATGGCTATACGCTTGTCGGACTGGCCGCAAGCTATCAACTCACGCCGGCCGTGCAGATTATCGGAAGAATTGAGAATCTTCTGGACGAGAACTATGAGGACGTCGTAGGCTTCAGTACGCCCGGCGTCGGAGCTTATTTCGGCGTACGGGTTGCGCCGTAAGGCTGCAGGAGGAGACATGCCTTATTTTCTGATCATTCTTGGCGTCATCGCGCGCCTTTTCCCTCATCCCTGGAACTTCACGCCGATCGGCGCGCTGGGTCTTTTTGCCGGAGCCAACGTAGGGCCGAGAGTTGCCTGGCTCGTGCCTTTGTCCGCGCTGTTAATCGCGGACCTGATTCTCGGTTTTTACGAGCCAACGATCATGCTGTTCGTCTACATGGGATTCCTAGCTGGCCCGTTGCTGGGACGCTTGTTGCTCAGCGAGAAACGATCGGTCATCCGTATCGGAGGCGCCGTGTTCGCTTCCTCGACGATCTTCTTCGTACTCTCTAACTTCGGTGTCTGGGTTGCAGGTTACTACCCACCGACACTCGCGGGGTTAGTCGAGTGCTACGTACTCGCGATTCCGTTCTACGGGGTGCTGCTGGTAGGCGACGCGTTCTACGCGGGAATACTGTTCGGCGGTCAGGAAATGGTCACGGCTGCGATTCGCCGCCGCGGAGGCGAGCGACTTTCCTTCTAGTACGGGGACGCCAATCAGGATCGTCTCATTATTGCCGAGCGCGACCGAGATCGTTTGCGACCTCGGTCTGGGCGAGAATCTCGTTGCTGTCTCTCACGAATGTGATTTCCCCAGGGAGGTCCGGGATCTTCCCGTCGTTACGTCGAGCGTGATTCCGAAGAACGCGACGAGCGTCGAGATCGACGAATCGGTTCGTGCGCACCTCGACACACATAGTGCGCTCTACGCGTTAGATGTCGATCTGTTGACCCGTTTGCGACCGGATCTCATCGTGACACAGGCACTTTGCGACGTCTGTGCCGTCTCAGCCGACGATGTCAACGCTGCCGTTCTCGCAATAGGAGGGGAGACCGAGGTCGTCAATCTCGAGCCGATGTGTCTGAGCGACGTGTTCGCAACGATTCGAGAAGTGGGACGCATGGCAGGAATCGCCGCGCGGGCTGACGAGCGTGTTTCGGAGCTGCAGAGGCGAGTTACCGCGGTCGCGGAACGCACGCAAGCGGCGAAGCGCGATCCGATCGATGTCGCGTTTCTCGAGTGGATCGATCCGCCTTTCAATGCGGGCCACTGGACACCCGAACTCGTGCGTATTGCTGGTGGTCGGGACAGGCTCGGCAGTGAGGGAAAGCCTTCGAGGACACGCCGCTGGGACGACCTTATGGACCTCAAGCCAGACGTGCTCTGTATCGCTTGTTGCGGTTTCGAGCTCAGTCGCGCGCGCGAGGATCTGCCGCTGCTCGCCGCGCAGGACGGCTGGGACGAGCTGCCCTGCGTCAGGTCGGGCCGCGTCTATGTGTTCGACGGCAACGCCTATTTCAACCGCCCCGGGCCTCGTCTCGTCGACAGTCTCGAGGCGCTCGCTCATACGCTACACCCTGACATTCACCCTCGGCCAGAAGACTACGCCAGTTTCGTCGTGACACCGTCCCTGTCCAGCGGTCAGCGCGCGGCGGGCTGAGCCGTGTGCGGATTTGTCGGCGGTACCGACCCTGACTGGGACTATGCAGCCGCGTTGGCGTCGATCGCGCACCGCGGACCGGATGCCGAGCAGCTCGTTAATTCGACGCCTTTCTCTGTTGGATTCCGTCGCCTCGCGATCATCGATCTGCGCGACGTCGCGAATCAGCCGATGTTTGCCGACGACGGCGAGTCATGGATTGTCTTTAACGGCGAGATCTATGGCTACAAGGCACTGAAGTCCGAACTCGAGCGCGAAGGCCAGCGTTTTCGCACCGACTCGGACACCGAGGTGCTGCTGCGCGCGTATCTCGTCTGGGGTAACGACTTCGTCGAGCATTTAGACGGCATGTTCGCGATCGCCATATGGGATGCTCGTGTCCGCAAGCTCGAGCTCTATCGCGACCGGCCCGGGATAAAACCTCTCTACTATTTCTTCGATGGAAGGCATTTTGCGTTCGCATCGGAGCTCAAGGCGCTAACGGCTATGTTAGACGGACTCGAGATCGACGAGACGGCGCTGTTCGACTTCCTGACCTATCGCTATATTCCCGCTCCGAAGACGCCGTATCGATCGATATACAAGTTACCGCCCGCGCATCGACTGACGTTCGAGCCGGATCGCCAGACTCTTTCTGAACCCCGCCGCTATTGGCAGATCGAAGTACGGAATGACGCTGCGCCACGCGAGCATGGCGAATGTGCGGAGGAACTACGAGCCGTGATCGACGCCTCCGTCAAAGATCAGATGGTCGCTGACGTTCCCGTCGGGTTCTTTCTGTCGGGCGGCGTTGATTCGAGCGCCGTCGTTGCGTCCGCGACGAGTTCGAGCAGCGATCTAAAAACCTTCTCGATCGGATTCGATACTCCTGAGCATTCCGAGGTCAGCTACGCTCGCGAGGTGTCCGAACGCTTCGGTACCGATCATCACGAGCGCACGCTGACGAAAGCGCACGCCGAGGAGATGCTGCCGTCCGTTGCTGGCTGGTTCGATGAGCCGTTTGCCGATGAGTCCTGTCTGCCGACGCAATTCGTATCGGCGACCGCCCGGAAGAATGTCACGGTCGTGCTCACGGGAGACGGCGGTGACGAGATCTTCGGCGGGTATCGAACGTACTCGCGCTACGCACGCTACTCGCGTTTTCCGAGTTGGCCGAAAGCCTTCGATGAATGGATCAGCGGTTTGCGCGACCGTGTCAGCGGCCGAAGAGCGAAAAAAGCACTGTCGCAGATTGAGTGGGCGTTCTCCGATGATGTCGCACTCTGGGGCAAGCTCATGAACGCTTTGACTCCAGCGGAGAAAAGTCCATACGCTGAGGAGTTCGGTATTCCTGCCGACTACGACCATTACTGGCACTATCGTGAACACTGGCGCGACGATTTGCCGCTGCGAACGCGCCTACAGCTCGTTGATTTCCATACCTATTTGCCAGGAGATATCCTTACGAAAGTCGACAGGACAAGCATGTCGGTGTCGCTGGAGGCGCGAGTGCCGCTGCTCGACCGGCGCGTGATCGAGTTCAGCTTCGGTCTCCCGGAGTCGACACGCTTCGCAGATGGCGAACTCAAGGGCTTACTGAAGCGCGCCTATCGCGGAATCCTTCCGGATTCCGTTCTCGATCGTAAGAAGAAGGGATTCGGAACGCCGCGCTACTACTTCAGCGCGGAGGGGCCGACGGAATTGCAGAGGCGGCTGCTAGCCGATTTCCGCGATCGTTATGCTGGCTCCCGCGACGCACGAGAGCAGGAGGGGTGCTAAAGGATTTCGTCGGAGACGATCTCGGCGATACGGTGCGTCCAGTCGATTTCGCGCGGTTCCGTCAATTCCTCCGAGATCGCAAAGTCAGGATCGAATACGCGCGTCAAGAGTTCGCCGACGATCCCCGGATCCGAGGTGCCGAGGTTCAACTCTTCGTTGATCTGCAGCGATAGCTTGTCGAAGTTGGCAGAGCCGAAGCATGCCCAGCCGTCGTAGATCGCCGCTTTTACATGCGACATCCCGGGATAGGAATACACGCGAATCCCATGGCGCAGCATCGTGTTGATCGCGATCTGATTACTGTAGTTGTGCGCTTCGTGATTGCCTTCATCGGGAAGTATCACTCGAACGTCCACTCCGCGACGGCGCGCTCTTGCGAGCTCGAACAGAATCGCATCGTCCGAGAAATAGGGGTTCTGGATAAAGATAAAATTCTCTGAGCGCCGTATCGCAGCGAGTTGAGCGCGATAAAGCTGAGAATCGTGATCCTTGGTTGTCAGCACACGGAGCGGCGCGCCCCCTTCGCCGGCGCGACCCTGACGAGGGAACAGAAAGCGACCGAACATCGATAGATCGCCGAGCCAGCTCGCCTTAGCCCAGGCAAGATCCGAGTCGTACTGAAGCACCTCGACGACGGGTCCGCTGACTTCCATCATGAGATCGTGCCACTCGAAGCGATACTCGCGACCGATGTTCATGCCGCCAAGAAATGCGAGCTCGCCGTCGAAGATCAATGTCTTCGTATGATCTCCGGTCAGAAACGGGTTGCCGCTCGTTCGGACTTTGACGCCCGAGCCCTGGCGCAGATACGAGCGCATATCGAGCGGCGGTGTAAAGTTTTCGGAGATCTCGTCGGGATCGACGCGCGTTCCGAGAATCGCACCGATGCCGTCGAGAAGGACGCGAACGTTGACGTCCTCGGAGCGCTCCTTAAGGAGATCGGCCACTTTGACCGCGTAGTCGTCGTTGTCGAAGATGTAGGTCCGGATGTCGATGGATTCCTCGGCCTCGTCGATCGCCTCGAGGAAACGCGGGAAGAATTCGGGTCCGTCGACGAGAAATTTCACGGTGCCGGTCGTCGCGGTGCCGGCAATTCGGTCGAGCTCTTCTTCCCATGCATCGAGATCCATGCCGGCCCGTGGGACGATCGGCGGCAGCGGATCATCCTCCAGCGCCTGAAAGCGCCCGACATCGAGGGATACGCGCTGCGCGAAGCTGTAAGAAGACTTCAGGATCAGGGATATCAACGACTTAGGAGTAGAGAAGGGCCGAATAAGTGGTTCGATCAGCGACACGCGGCCGAGCAGCATAGTGGCTTGCGCATACTCTGCGGCCCGATGCGAGCTCATATCGACCTCGGAGGCCGGCTCCGCGGGAGCGAGAACGGCCAGCTCGGGATTGTTGGCCGGCAGCGTGGAGCAGGCAGCCAGCAGCCCGGCTGTCAGCGTTGCCGCGAGCAGCCGCAGTAATCGCCCCGTTTTGTCAGATTGCACGCTCATCGATAGGAGATTGGGCAGTAACGATCGCTCTGAGTTCCTGGATTGGACCCTTCAGACTACCGAATTCGACCGCGGATTTCAGGCCTTCCGTGGCAAAATACCGCCTTCAGAGCGGCAGCGTACGTCATCGGATCGGTGTCCGCAGAGTAGAATCGCGATTTTTTCGAGTGGGACTGGGAATGGGAAATCTTCTTAACGAACTCAAGCGGCGTCAGATGCTCAAGGCCGTGGTCGCCTATTTCGTGGTCGCGTTCCTGTTCATTCAGATCGGTTTCGCGACGTTTCCGATCATGCGCTTACCCGAGTGGACCGTCGATGCATTGCTTCTGGTCCTTGGGCTGCTATTTCCTTTCGCCATGTACAAGGCGTGGTCCCAGGGAGATGAGACCGAACAGGATCGAGAACGGCCAGACTCAGAATAGCCACGTCAGGCCAACTCGAGATTCCACCGCTGCCGCGAAGAAGTCACGTCAGTATCACTAGAACGGATGGGATCGTCGTGATGTTCTGCTACTCGTAATGCCCCGGGATGCATTCGTAGGGGAAGATGTCGTCGGCTGTGCTTTCCAGCGTTTGGCTGCCGGTAATCGGCTCCGCGTAGTAGACGGGCTCGTCTATCTCCCAGGAGACAACGAGACTGCCCGCTTCATCCACTGACAGCCGTTCCTGCATCGTCATCTGGTCGGAGTTCAGCGTCGTGCCGACGATCACACCTTCCCGGAATCCCGCCGTGTCGATGATTAGGTCGTCGCCGTCGAATCGGCCGATCGAATGTCCCATGTCACTCGGAACGATGTCGTCAGGATGTTCGTCCATCGCAAGCTGAATACGTCGAATAATGTCCATGGATTCGTGATGGATGATGACTTCGCTGTTGACCTGACGAATCGAAGTTGCGAGACCCGGCGCACCCCAGGTGCGAACCGGACTTGCCGGATCGCAGCTATTGACGGGGTTGTCGGCGATGGGGTCGTAGTCCGCCTGAGCGGCGAGGCCTGCTTCGGTTATCGAGTCCTGCCCGCTGCCCATGCCCATGCCACCGCGAGCGCCGTAGATCGTTTGTCGGATCCAATTGCCGAAGACTCCGCGATAGCCGCCTCGAGCGGCTTCGGCGACATCGTTTTCTGCGAACTGTGTCTGCTGGACGTCGCTCGAGCGCATCGTGAATGTCGTGCCGTCATCGAAGTAGCTCGTCCCGAACTCACATCCCAACGGGTCGCGACGGGCGGGAAAGCCAACGACGACGATGTGTTCGCCAACCGGAAAAAGGCTCTCATCAACGCCGCGACGTACAAGTTGGGTCTTCGCTTGCAGATCGCAGCGGTAGACGACTGTCTCGCCGGCTTCGTTGACCGACTCGATGTGCAGGAAGCCATGAGGATTGATGAAGTCGAATTGCGTGATAGTTCCGTCGATCCGGATGGTTTGATCGGGATCGAAATGCGCGGCGAACCCGTGGTGGGCGCTGGCTACCGGCACGAGTGACGAAAACACCAAGCCGGCCGCGATTGCGAGAAATCTGGACATGGGAGAAGACTCCAGGTGTATTTTCAGCGCATTCTCCCCGATCTCCGGTCGTGGAACCAGCCGTAATGCTACGTACACGCCGAGGCCACGCAGCGGTTAAGCTTACGCCCCGACAGCGGCAAAGGGGCTAATCTTGCAGGCGCAGCTATCGATAATTTTCGTTGGGATTGTCGCGACCGCGGTTCTCGATCTCTGGGCCCTGGT
>CAJIBS010000019.1_pt1 | contig 19986 bp, 20 predicted proteins | sample 9199411 | NCBI WGS metagenome assembly CAJIBS01 (sample SAMEA7708312, study PRJEB35096) | sediment metagenome | biome: marine neritic benthic zone biome [ENVO:01000025]; feature: sediment [ENVO:00002007]; material: shallow marine sediment [ENVO:03000034] sea grass bed [ENVO_01000059] ... | reverse complement strand
GCTTCTATCGGTGCGGCCGCCGACAGGATGAGCTTCACGCGTCGATCGTAGAATTCGTCGATCAGGGCAATAAAGCGGCGCGCCTGGTTTTCCATGGTTCGGGTGAACTGCGGTACGTTCGATACGACGACCGTGTGATAGCAGCGTGAGATCTCGATGTAGTCGTCCTGGCTTCTCGGGCCGTCGCAGATTTGAGGGAAATCGAACCAGATAGCGCCGTCAGTTTCTTTTCTGCAAGCGATAGATCGCCCAAGTACGGAGATATGGGCGTCGCTTTGAATCTCATCGGTCGCGATCGCTGCGAAGCAGCTCGCGAGCTCGCGCTCCGCGGCCTGGCTGATGGGATGCTGATAGACCGGCGCACGCTCCAGGACTCTGAGGCGATAATCGGTGGCGCCATCGACATGCACCGATACGGTATTCGTTTCGATGAGATCGATCGCAGGGAGAAATCGTTGTCTCTGCAAGCCGGTTATATAGAGTTGATCTGGTTTGCTGTTGGACGTTGCGACAAGGGTGATACCCCGTTCGAACAATGCCTCAAAGAGATTGCCAAGAATCATCGCGTCGGCAATGTCGGCGACCGCGAATTCATCGAAGCAAATGACGCGCGTCTCATCGGCTAGCCGGTCGGCCGTGATCTGTAGCGGGTTCTCCTGATTGCGCAAGCGCTTGAGGTTGTCGTGAATCGAGCTCATGAAGCGATGGAAGTGCTGCCGACGCCGGTCCTCGAACGGAAGACAATGGTAAAAAGTATCCATCAACAAGGTTTTGCCGCGGCCAACGCCGCCCCAGAGATAAACACCTCTTGGCCGCGGTGGTGAATTTCCGGTGAGGCGATAGAGCTTGTGTCGCCAGCCGCGTGGCGGCGGGCCGGCAGAAATCAACTCCTCGAAGCAGCGATCGAGCTCCTTTACCGCGACAAGCTGTGCGTCGTCGGGCGCCAGATCTCCGGATTCGAGTCTGCGCTGGTAGCTCTCCGTCGGAGTCGTCACTCGCTAAGCTCTACACGGTTTTTGAAGAACTCGAGTGCCGCAGGATTCGCAAGCGCATCGGTATTGCGAACTTCACGACCATGCACGACATCGCGAACGGCAATCTCGACAATCTTGCCGTTGATGGTTCGTGGGATATCTGACACTTCAAGAATGCGGGCTGGAACATGGCGAGGGCTGGCGCTTTTGCGGATCGACGCGCGCAAGGCTTCAGCCAGATCGTCGTCGAGCGAATGTCCTTCCTGCAGGCGGACGAACAACACGACTCTTACGTCGTCCTCCCAGTCCTGGGCGATAACAATGCTCTCGGCGACCTCTTTGAACTGCTCGACTATGCGGTAAATCTCGGCGGTTCCAATGCGGACCCCGCCGGGATTCAGGATTGCGTCAGACCGACCATAAATGATGATGCCACCATGTGCGGTCAATTCTGCGTAATCACCCTGGGCCCAAACTCCAGGGAACTTCTCAAAGTACGCAGCGTGATACTTCTCGTTGCCGGGATCGTTCCAGAACTCGAGCGGCATCGAAGGAAACGCCTGTGTGCAGACGAGCTCGCCTTTCTCGTCGACGATGGAGTTGCCGCCGTCATCGAAGACGTCGACTTTCATGCCGAGTGCTCGACATTGCAGCTCGCTTCGGTAGACCGGAAGGATCGGATTGCCTGCCCCGAAACAGGAAATTATGTCGGTCCCGCCGGCGACCGATGACAGCTGCAGATCCGATTTAATGTCGCGATAAACGAAATCGAAACTCGCCGGCGCAAGTGGGGAACCGGTCGAGAGGATACTTTTCAGCGCGGATAATTCGACGTGCTCTTTCGGCCGGAAGCCGGATTTCTCCAAAGCGCTCAGGTATTTCGCGCTGGTGCCGAAGAGTGCCAGATTCTCCGCTTCGGCGATTCGCCAAAGGTGCCCGGGATCGGGATGAAACGGGGAGCCGTCGAAGAGGAGCAGCGTCGCGCCGCTCGCAAGTCCCGAAGCGAGCCAGTTCCACATCATCCAGCCGCAGGTCGTAAAGTAGAAGATGACATCGCCGGCTGTTACATCGGAATGGAGAATGTGCTCCTTCTGATGCTGAATCAGCGATGCGCCCGCGCTATGAACGATGCATTTCGGTATCCCGGTCGTGCCCGAGGAATAAAGAATATAGAGCGGGTGTGAAAACGGCAGCTGTTCGAACTCGAGTTCCGCGTCTTCGTTGGAGATGTCTGCGTATTTGATCGCGTTGCGAAAATTGCCGGTGTCGGCGTCGTCCTCAAGGAAGTCCACCATGATCAAAGCGTCGACGCTCTCCAATTCGCCAGTTATCGAACGAATCGCCGGCAGGCAATCGATAGTCTTGCCGTTATAGAAATAGCCGTTGGCGGCGAACAGGACCTTCGGTTTGATCTGGCCGAAGCGGTCCAGAACGCCTTCGCTCCCGAAGTCGGGAGAACAGGACGACCAGATCGCGCCGATGCTCGCCGACGCGAGCATGGCAACAATAGCCTCGGGACAGTTCGGCAACAAAGCCGCGACACGATCATTGGGCCCTACACCGGTCTCGCGCAACGCCTGTGCCACGCTCGCCACTTCCCTGCGGAGCTGCTCCCAGCTTTTTTCGATTCGCCGACCGGTTTCCGTATACGCGATCAGTGCGATGCCGTCGTATTCCGGGCGCAGCATATTTTCCGTGTAGTTCAGGGCGGCGCCGTCGAACCAAGTCGCACCCGGCATGGCATGAGCATCATCGACAACGCTGGTGAAGGGCGCGCTGCTGCGAATCTCGCAATAGTCCCAGAGCGCCGCCCAGAATGCTTCGGGGTTGGAAACACTCCAGTCGTGGAGACCGGGGTAGTCTTCGGTTTCTAGATTCTGCCGATGTAGTGACAGAAAACGTTGTAGTTGGCTCGCCGCGATTCGCTCTGCTGAAGGTCGCCAGATCGGCTCTGTCATGCGGGCGCCTCCACGCGCTCGGGTCCCGGTTGGTGGACGATGGTACAACGCCATCTCGATCCGCTACACCCCGCTGTGCGACGGTTGGTTGTGCGCTGAATAGCGACTCTGCTACGGTCATCGAGGTCTTCCAGGTCGAATCGAGTCCGAAAACGGGGCAACGGAGAAGAACCAGTGCGCTTTGTCGCTTCGGTAGCAGTCGGTACGGTGGTTACCGTACTCCTGTTCGTTCTCATGCACCGCCTCATCAACTCGGGGGATGAAATCGGGGTCGATCGTAGAGAGGGCGGCCTTGCCGGTTTCATTCGCACACCTCGGGAAGAACTCGTTCGCGAGCGAGAGCGTCTTCGTCCAGAGGAACCGCCGCCTCCAGAAGAGCAGCCGCCGTTTCCGCAAACCGAAGTTGTCCGTTTGACCGATCAGCCCCAGGCCGCGTTGAATTTTGACGTTCCGGGCGTACCCGTATCGAGCACGGTGCCGAATCCGATGTTTGATGGACCCTGGTCGCCCGGTACTGTACCTACGGACGGCGAGATGGTCCCGATCGTCCAGGTCGCCCCGCGCTATCCTGCGGAGGCCGTTCGCGAGAAGCTCGAAGGCTGGGTCCGGCTCCAATTTACGATTCTCGCCGATGGCAGCGTCGCCGATCCCGAGGTTCTCGAATCGCAACCCGGTCGGGTATTCGACAGCAGTGCGCGCGTCGCCATTCTGCGCTGGCGCTTCCGACCGCGAGTCGTCAACGGCGAGCCTGTGGCTGCGCGAGCCGAACTGACGATGGATTTCCTTTTGCCGGAATGACGTCTGTCAGCTGTCGTCAATCGGTCAGCGCGGCTAAATCTCCTTCTTCAAGATCGGGTTCGTCGAGATGCTCTAATAGCGCCAGGCGCGATGCCTTAGAGAGGGTCCTTGCCGAGTCGTGGTCGTCAGGCTTCAGCGGTGTGCTTACTGTGATCGCGAGAGGACCTGGAGCCGGTAGCCACGAGCCGGCAGGAAGCTTGCTTCTGGCGCCCAAGATGATCACAGGCACGATCGGCACATTGGCGCGCCACGCAGCGCCGAAAGCACCCGGTCGGAAGCGTCTCAACCCTGGGGTCTCTACAAAGGTCCCCTCGGGGAAGAAGGCCAGCGCGTCTCCGGAATCAGCGGCTCTTAATAGTCGCCGCGTAACCACCCGCTTTTGACGTCCATCTTCACGGTTCACGAACTCGGAGCCTATTCGCCGCAGCAGGAACCCGGCGAAAGGGAAACGTGCCATTTCGTGTTTGATAACGAAGGTGAATCGCGGCGGCAATGCAGCGGTCAGAATAATCCCATCGAGGTAACTCGAGTGATTCGCGATTACGACGCAAGCTCCGTCAGGCAGGACGCGGTCGCCGCGGTACTGAACCGGGCTCCCGATCGACAGAAAGAACAATCGCGCGAACCAGCCTGTCACGCGGCGACGGGTATCTCGCCTTGGAATCACCGTCAGCACGACCAACGCCGGGACGGCGGCGACAACTAACGCGCTCCACGCGTAGACCCCGTAGACCGTTCGGACGATTTTTGGCGCAATCGCGGATCTGCTCACGGTTATGTCAAGAATTTCTCGGACAGAACGCGAACTGGATTGTGCAGAAGACGCCTTTTCTGTGACAAGTGTCTCTTTATGTTAATGATTTCAGGGATTTGTGATGCCAATCACGCTGCACGATCGTTCGCTAACGCATACTCGCCTGGCAGTCTAGAGCACACATAGGAACCCAGAACCCACGCGTAATGCGCTGAATTATATAGTTTTCTCTGGTGTCTTGGTACGCACAGGGAAGTGCACGCAGCCGACCGCGCCCCGGATAAAGGAACGAGGCGGTTGCTACCAAGTCACCGGAGCAAGAGAACGACATAGAATGGCCCATAACTTCTTGCATACAAATTCATCCTTAGATGCCGGCAAGGACGGTAGCAAGGATTCAAAAGTCACAGTGGATCGTTTCCTCGACGCAATCTGGATGGAACGTGGCTTGTCCGAGAACACCTTGGATGCCTATCGTGCCGATCTGCTCGCGCTTGACCAGCGCCTGAAGAGTCGAGAAGTCGAACTCATTAAGGCGTCCAAGGCCGACTTACTGGATTACATTTCCTGGCGCGTGGATGGTGGCGCGAAGCCGCGTTCGACGGCGCGACAGTTGTCGAGTTTCCGCCGCTTCTATCGCTATCTTCTCCGAGAAGGCGTGATCTCCGTAGACCCGACTGCAGAAATTGCGATGCCGAAGATCGGCCGCTCGTTACCTCAGTCGCTCACTGAAGAAGAAGTCGATTCGCTGCTGGCGGCGCCGAATGTCTCCGAGCCGTTGGGCAATCGCGACCGTGCGATGCTCGAGCTGCTATACGCGACAGGACTGCGTGTGTCGGAACTCATCAACCTCAAGATGGAGCAGATGAATCTCAATCAGGGAGTCATCCGCATCGTTGGGAAGGGTGACAGGGAGCGTCTGATTCCGCTCGGTGATGAAGCCCAGGACTGGCTGCGCGATTTTATAGAGGGCGCCCGCATAGAGATACTGCTCGAGCGCCAGACTGATTATCTATTTCCTACTCGTCGAGGCGATCGAATGACGCGCCAGGCTTTCTGGCACATCATCAAGCGCTACGCAAAGAAAGCCGGCGTGAATAAAAAGTTATCGCCGCACACCGTTAGACATGCTTTTGCGACGCATCTGCTTAACAACGGCGCAGATCTTCGGGTCGTACAACTGCTTCTCGGTCACAGCGATGTCTCGACCACACAGATCTATACGCACGTTGCTCGCGAGCGAATGAAAGATCTTCACTCGCGGCATCATCCGCGAGGCTGAATCCGCCCTCGGCCGCGTGGAATTCTGCTAGAATCGCGCCACAGTCACTGAACTCCATTGGCTGTGGGGGGTCCAAATGCCTGTATTGCAAAGATTTTCGACGCGGAGCGACACGTGAAATCTGGATGGTCTCTATTGCCGTTGATCCTGTTTTCGGCCGCTGCAGTGGCACAGGATGAAGCGGAACTAAGCAAGGAAGAACTCGCCGCGACGCTTGTCGGTGTCGACGCGTCCGAAATCGCCGATTCCCCGGTCGACGGAATGTTTGAAGTCGCCGTTGGTTCGAATGTCGCCTATGTCACGTCGGATGGCCGCTATCTCCTGCAGGGCGATCTCTACGATCTGACGACCAATGAGAACGTGACCGAAATTCGAAGAGCCCGTGAGCGTGTAAGCATGCTGGCGAGCGTCGATAGATCGGACATGATTGTCTTTAGTCCTGATTCCGAGGACGTAGACCATACGATCACGATTTTCACCGATATCGACTGCGGATACTGCCGCCAGTTCCACAGCGAGATCGCGAAGGTTAACGATCTCGGCATAGCCGTGCAGTATCTCTTTTATCCCCGCACTGGACCGGATACCGATTCCTGGTACAAGGCCGACCGCGTGTGGTGCTCCGGAACTGAAGAGCGCAACGGTTATCTGACCGCGGCAAAGCTTGGTGGTCAGATACCGGAAGATTCCTGCGAGTCGACGCCAGTCAGCGATCATTACGAACTCGGCAGAGCGGTGGGCGTTAGAGGGACACCAACGGTGTTCTCGGATAGCGGCGTTCAGCTTGGTGGCTATCTGCCTCCTGACGACCTGCTTGAAAGACTCGAGCAGCTCTCAACCGAATAGCTTTTCATGAATAGAGGGGTCAGTCTCGCTCGGGACTGACCCCTTTTCTGTGCTGCGGTCGCAAGCGCTTGAGCTCGGGGTGTCGCAATCTCGTGACTGGCGCGCGCGAACGTACCGTAGCGTACGAAATAATTGTCGCTAGTCTGTCGCTTATCGCGAAATTCTCGACATGAAGAGTCGGTGTTTCAAAGGCTTGCGCGCGATGAAAATATTTTCACCGAACACGGATAGCAGAGTACCTGCGATGGACAGTAACATCCCGCCGAGCCATTACCGGATTACCAATGAAACTATTGCCATTCGTTCTCGCGTCGGCGCTGTTGGCGCCGGTTGTTTCTCTAGCCCAGTCGCTCGAATGGGCCTATCCAATTCAAGACTATGTCGAGGTTCCCTCGGACATCACCGAGGACACGGTGCGCACGATCCCTGGCAGCGAGCGTAGTTACACGCAAGGCGTGATCGACAATCATTGGACGCCGCCGGACTGGTTTCCCGACGATCACGAGCCGTTCCCCGACGTCGTTGCGAACGGAGCGGGCGAGTTGGTGCGAGCCTGCGCTGTCTGCCACCTCGCTTCGGGCTCGGGGCATCCTGAGTCGTCGCACTTAGCCGGACTCCCGGTCGAGTATTTCATGCGCCAAATAGCGGACTTCGCTAGCGGCGCGCGCGTCGACCGATACTGGATGAACCCGATGGCGGAGCATATCAGCGAAGCTGATGCTCGAGCTGCTGCCGAGTACTTCGCTGGATTGACGCCGCGTGACTGGATCGATGTCGTCGAGGCTGAGACGGTTCCAAGAACCTACACGGGTGGCGGCAGGATGCACTTCGTTCACCCCGATGGCGGCACCCAAGAACTGGGTATGCGCATCATCGAGACGCCGAACGAACCCGAGTTCGCGACGGCACGCCATCCCTACGCTAAGTTCACGGCTTATGTCCCGGTCGGCAGTGTCGCGCGTGGGGAGATGCTCGCCACGACGGGCGGCGGCGGGACAACCGTACCCTGTGCGATCTGCCACGGCGAAGGACTGCGCGGATTGGGCGAGATTCCACGACTCGCGGGAGTGTCCGGAATGTACACCGTCCGCCAGCTCAACGACTTCAGAAGCGGCACGCGAAAAGGGCCGTCGGCCCCATTGATGCATGCGACCGTCGTCAATCTGACCGACGAGGATATCGTCTCGCTGGCCGCTTATCTGGTCTCTCTCGACCCCTGAACGGGCGATTTCGGTAGAATCGGGGCATACCAATAATAGGCTGTCCCCATGAATCTCGTCCTCGGCGGAGTCGGTCGCCGGCGCGGCAAGCGGCGGATGCTCGCCGCATACATGGCCTGCGCATGCGCAGCCGCGCCTGCTCTCGCGCATCACGGACCGCCGGTCGCGCCGCTCTATGTCATGGAGCCGCTTCAAGAGATCGAAGGCGAGGTCGTCGAGATCTTCTGGCGCAACCCGCACGTGCGGTTCCGTGTGGAGGATGAAGACGGCCAGATCTGGGAGCTCGAATCGGACCCTGTTGGCTGGCTGGCTCGAAACGGAATCGGGCCGGAGTTGCTCTCGGTTGGTGATAGTGTGCGTGCGATCGGTCGCGTTTCAACCCGGCGTGCCAATGAGTTGGCACTCATGAACATGCTTCTCCCGAATGGTCAGGAATACACGGGCACAGCGGGTAATCGCGAGCTGCGGTTCGCCAGCGAGAGGGTGGAACTCACCCGTAGGCAGATTTCGCAAGAAGACGTGGCCCAGGCACAGGAAGCTGCGAATGGGATCTTTCGCGTCTGGGCGCGAGGTGTGCGCGAGTTCGGCGGTCACGCAGAGCCCGATAACGACGAAACGTTGTTGACGCCGCCGGCGAGTGCCGCGCGCGCGGACTTTAACGTGCTCACGGACGAGCCAATACTCGAATGTGTCCCGGACGGAATGCCGCGTGCGATGCTGCATCCGACGCCGATCGAGTTCATCGACGAAGGCGATCGCATCTTGTTGCGAATTCACGAGCACGATATCGAGCGGTCGATCTATATGACGGCTGGCGTCGAACCACAGACGTCTCCGCTTGGTCATTCGGTTGGACGCTGGGAGAACGATGCGCTCGTCGTCACGACCACGCATCTCGACTGGCCATACTCCGACGAAGTCGGAACGCCGCAGAGTGGAGCGGTCGAACTCACCGAACGGTTTACGATGTCGGATGATGAGACGACACTCGATTACGAGTTAACTTCCGTCGATCCGGCTGTGTTCCTTAGTCCCTCGGTCAGGACTGCGAGTTGGGTATGGGTACCGGGTCTGGAGATTGAGCCGTTTGAATGTTTGCTTTGGGAAGAGGCAGAGGATTGAAGATGAGAAGAACACTGCTATTGGTTCTGGGCGCAGCTTGCATGCACGCTGCACAGGGGCACCATTCTTTCGGTGCGTTTTACGAAATGTCCGAAGGCGTCGAGTTGTCGGGCGAAATTACGTCTGTGTTCTGGCGCAACCCACATATTCGTTTCACGATGGACGTAACGAACGACGATGGCAGCGTTTCGAGCTGGGATATGGAAGCGGGTTCCGTCAACACGCTCGAGCGGTTCGGCATCGGTCAGGACATCATTCGTGAGGGCTCGAACATCAGCGTTTGGGGGCCGGCGTCTCGTCATGGCCTCGATTCGATGTTTGTCGTTTCGATCGTCCCCGATGGCGGCGAAGAGGTTGTGCTGAATCCGAATCTCGCATCGAGGCTGCCTCCGCCGAGCGGTGATCCACTCCCGGAAGAACTGGCTCTGGACGCCGAAGTGGTTGCGGCCGCGGAAGCTGAAGCCGATGGCATTTTCCGTGTCTGGGTTCCCGAATCACGACCGAATACGGGAAGCGGCGAGCATGTCTGGCCGCTGACGCCCGCAGGGCAAGCAGCGCGCGATGCCTGGGATCCGCTCGCCGACGATCCGGCATTGCAGTGCATTCCGCCCGGCGTTCCTGTTGCTATGGACAATCCCTACCCGATCGACTTCACGGATAATGGTGACACGATCGTGATGCGTCTGGAGGAGTGGGACGGTGTCCGAACCATCCACCTGTCTCCGGATGCGACCCCGGGAGATCTCGAGTACCCGCGCATGGGCTTCTCGGTCGGAAGCTGGGACGGCAATACGCTGACCGTCACGACGACCGGCGTCGACTATCCGTTCTTCGACGATGTCGGTACGCCGCAGAGTCCGGACGCGGTGATCGTCGAGCACTTCACGCTCAGCGAAAACGACACGAGGCTCGATTGGGAGGCGACGATCACGGATCCCGTTAACTTCACCGAACCGGCGACGCTAAGCGGCAATTGGCGGTGGTCAGCCGGTGAGCAGATAAAACGGTACGAGTGCGAACTCGAGGGGTAGAGATCGAATGAAACATCGGAATATTCTGATAGTACCGGCACTGATTCTGTGCGCGATGCCGGCCCTGGTTGGCGCACAGGATGATGGTGTGACGCGGGAGTACATGACGCTCGACTGGACCGAAGGTAGAGCGTTTTCACCGGTCGTTACGACGACTGGCGGCAAAACTGTCTGGCTAGCGGGAGTGACGACGGTCGCCGACGCGGACGGCAACTCGCTCGCGGGTGATTTCGAAGGTCAGACGCGCGAAATTTTCCGCATTATCGAGGAACGGCTCGAAGAATTCGGCGGGACGCTTTCCGATATCGTAACCATGACGGTCTATATCAGTGATACGCGTTTCGGCGACCCGTTCGTGGCGATTCGACGAGAAGTGTTCGAGCCGGGCCACTACCCCTCGAGCGCGTTGATCACCGTGACCGGTTTCGCGCGTCCCGAGAGCCTGCTCGAGGTCAAGGCTACCGCAGTCGTGGGCGCGGATTGAGCAGGCTTGGTCTGGTAGGACATCGTTCCGGGAGGACGACATGAGCATATCGGTTAGAGTTGCCGCGTTGATGATCGGCTCGCTGCTGGCGCCGCAGTTGGCTTTCGCGCACCACAGCGTAGCAGGGACGTTCGACACGGATAGGGTCGAGGAAGCCGAGGGCGAAGTCACGAGTGTTCTGTGGCGAAATCCTCACGTCCGTTTCACGATGAGCATAGCCGATAGCAATGGCGAGGCCGTCGAATGGGACATGGAGATGACGTCGCTTTCCAGTCTGCGTCGACGCGGGCTCGATAGGCAGCTCCTCGAAGTGGGAGACCGGATTCGCGTTGCCGGCAGTCCGGCATTGGATGGCTCGCGGCAGCTCTATCTAAGTAACGTCATGCTCGATTCCGGCGACGAAGTCGTCCTCAGTAACGATGGTCCCCGATGGTCGCAGGATGCGCTCGGCACGAGCGGTCCGGGATTCGGTGAGGGCGACAGCTCACGACCCGATCTCGGAATCTTTCGTGTCTGGAGCACGCCGGTGGGTGGCGCGAGCGTTGGCGGATTCTGGAATGCGAGCTATCCATTGACGGCAGTAGCGACTCGGGCGCTCGAGAATTTCAATCCGGCAACGGACGCTCCCACGCTCAACTGCACGCCCAAAGGCATGCCGACGATCATGGAACAGCCGTATCCGATGGAGATCGTCGAGCGCGACGGCAATATCGTGCTGCTTCAGGAAGAGTACGACACGGTGCGGACCATCTATATGGACGGCTTCGGTCCCGACTGGATCGACGCGCGCCCACTCGGCTACAGCGTCGGGCGCTGGGACGGCGAGACGCTGGTCGTCGACACCGAGGGCATCAGCTGGCAGCACTTCGACAGGGATGGGATTCCGTTGAACGATGGCGTGACGATGCGCGAAACGTTTACGTTACAGGATGACGGCGCGCGGCTGTACTACACGCTGACGGTCAACGACCGGATGACGTTTACGGAGCCTGTCACGCTCGACAAGTCCTGGGTCTGGCTGCCGGAGGTTACGGTCGAGCCGTTCGAGTGCACTGAATAGGTTTCGTTCGCTTAGCCTGATTTCGCCTTTCGTTTCCTACGGGAATCCTGGCATTACGGCTCGACGGGGAATCCGACGATGCTGCCCCATTCCGTCCACGAGCCGTCATACACGTACACGTTCCGGGTACCCAGCAGATAGGTCAGAGAGAACCAGGCAAGCGATGCCCGATGACTCAGCCGACAGTAGCAGGCGATCTCCTGATCGGCGTCGTTCGTTACGCCAGCATCGGCGAAGATAGATTCGAGCTCTTCCTGGCTCTTAAACGTATCGTCGTCGTTGAGAAGTTTCGCAAAATAGAGGTGCTGAGCTCCAGGAATGCGGCCGTTGCGTTCTGCGCCGTGGTCGAACTCGCCGTACTGCATTACACGCTCGCCGCTGTACTCTTCGGGTGAGCGTAGGTCGAGAAGCAATCTGTTGGCTTTATCGAGGTTCGCGAGAACGTTGTCGCGACCAATCCGCATCGACGAATCGCTGTCCCCCGCCTCATAAAGAACGGGTTCGAACTTCGGGACATCGGTAGTCATCGGGCGATTCTCGGCGAGCCACTTCTTACGTGAACCGTCGAGCAGGCGGATGTCAGCGTGGCCCGCCATCGTCAACGCCCAGAAGGGGTAAGTGCCGAACTGGACCGGATCGCCGTAGATGACCAATGTGGAGTCGCTCGAGATCCCACGCTGACCGAGGCGTTCCGCGAGTTCGGACGGTGTGACGAACTCGCGATCGTTCTCGTGCCAGCAGAGATCCTTCCAGTACCACCACTGCGCGCCGGGAATATGCCCCGCCGCGTAGACGTCGTCAGACTTGGCGGAGCTGACTTCGATTATTCGGACGCCAGGATCTTCCAAATGGGAGCTGAGCCACTCCGTACTAACCAGGGGCGATTTCGACATGGCGCAAGTCTAGCGGATTCTCCAGCTGCGGCGGCGTTCAGGTTGTTCAGCGAGGCACCGCCCATGCAAGAACATCGTGAATATGCGAATGTTCGGTTTCTGAATTCTTTCGGAGGTTTGGTGCGCAGCGTCGTCTGGATTCCGTTGTTGATGGGAACGCATCTTTTCGCGGCGGTTGTCGGTTTCGCGCTCGGAATCTATGCGCTTCCGATATTGACAGCTCCAGACGCCCCGAGCGTCGAAGCCGTGAGGTCTACAGCGGAGCAAGCACGATATAGCGGCGAGTTCCGTCGTGATCTTGCTGACAGCGATTTGTTGCATTGGGGCGAAGGCACGCTATACATCGGCTCGAACAGCATCGCTTTCGACGGCCGCCTTGCGCCCGGGCCTGACTACCGACTCTACCTATCGCCTGAGTTCGTCGAGACGGAGGAAGCTTTCGAAGCGCTTAAGTCCGGCATGGTGCAAGTAGGATTGATACGAACATTTGATGATTTCATGCTTGCCGTACCCGACTCTGTCGATCCAGCAGACTTCAACACCGCGATTGTCTGGTGCGAGACCTTTGGGGAGTTCATTACCGCTGCTGCGTATCAATAGACAAGAAAAGGGGGGCAAACTCTCTGATGGACGGCCCGTAATGAGAGTCGTGTTGATCGGGCATGCAAGGGTCCTCTAGACTGAACGGACGGCCTCGTGGCAACAATAACTCTGGGGCAGATCGATGAGCAGTCTACAAATAGAACGGGGAGCATCGTGAATATCAAATATTTGGCTTTTGTCCTGGGTCTTTTTGCTGTTCCGCTCGTGAGCAGTGCCCACCACGCCGTTGCCGGCAACTACGACTCCGCAACCGTCGTAGAAGTTGAAGGCGAAATTACCTCGATATTGATGAGAAATCCGCATCCCCAGATTTCGTTACGTGTCGTTACTGATGGTGGCGAGGTTCAGGATTGGCAGATGGCGACCACGGCGCTCAGCAACATGCGGCGCTGGCAGATCGATCCGAACTTCATTCAGGTCGGTGATACGATTCGCGCCGCCGGGAATCCTGCTCTTCGAATCGAGCACGGCCTCTATATCACGAACGTACTGACAGCTGCGGGCGAGGAAGTCCTGTTGGGCGGCAACGTCGAGCCGATCTGGACGGATCGCACGATCGAGATGTCGGAGAGCCGTCGCCGTGGGATTGGGGATACATCATCACCGGAACTCGGCATCTTTCGAGTTTGGAGCACCGTCGACAATATCCCGATGCTCATGCCGCGAGATATCGGCCGCACGGCCGACGGGCGGGCGAATCTGACGCCCGCGGCGCTGGCGGCCGTCGATGCGTTCGTCTGGGCTCGCGATAATCCGCTTCAGAACTGCGCGCAGAAAGGGATGCCTCTCATTATGGAGGCTCCGTATCCGTTCGAGATTCGGCAGGACGGCGACGACATCCTCTGGCATAACGAGGAATTCGACACCATTCGGCGGATTCATATGTCCGACGATGCGTCCGCGGAGGGGCAGCCGGACTCCTTGCTCGGTTATTCGACCGGTCGCTGGGAGGATGACCGTACGCTCGTCGTTACGACGACGAACGTAAACTGGGGACATTTTGATGGCCAGGGGATTCCTGCAAGCACACAATCAGAGATGGTCGAGACCTTTACGCTGAGTCCACAGGGCGATCGTCTGGACTACAGCATCACGATTTCGGATCCCGTCTATCTCGTTGAGCCGATGACGTTCGGAAAGCACTGGGTCTGGTATCCCGATGCAGTGGTAGGTGTCTACGACTGCACACCGGAAGCGGAGGACTGATCCGCACCCGGCGTGGCGCCGCTTATGCCAGGTATTAGTCGGGAGTTTCCGGGCTCTAGCGGTTAGAATCAGACGTAAAGAACGTTCCGGAGCAGAAATGTCCTTTTCGGGGGAATTTGGACAGCGTGACGGTTTCTCGCCGTCCGCATTGACCGCGCCTGTATGGGCGCGTTGCCGGGATCTGCCTACACTATTCTTCCTACTCGCCGTCTGTTGTCGGAGGTAATCTCATGAATGCCGTCCTAACGAATCGATCCACAATTCTCGTCTGCTTTGGAGCCTGCTTATACGCGCTGTCACCGGCTGTTCTCGGCGACGAGGTTGTGCGGATCATCCAAACGAACTACGCGGGTAGCAACGCACACGTCATCGATCCCGAGACAAACGAAGTTATCGACATCATCGAGGGTGTTCCGAAGGCGCACGCGGCGGTCAATCATCCAGACGGAACTTATTACTATTTCGCGAATGAGCACATCAATGCGGTAGACGTCGTTGAGGTGGAGACGCTTGCCGTCGTCGAGCAGATACCGCTAATGGACAGACCGAACAAGCTCGTCATCAATAAGGCGCTGGGTAAGCTTTATGTCGGCATTCGCGATTCTGCATTCGTGCAGGTTATCGAACTGGATTCGCACGAAATCATCAAAACGATCCCGGTACTTCACGGCGTCCACAATATTTACGTCACGGACGACCAGAGGTGGATGATTGTCGGTCTCGGTGCGACTCCAGCAACATTCGACGAACCGACGATACAAGTCATCGATCCGCATACGGATGAAGTCGCTTGGGGGATACCTCTCGACGGTCACCGTGTGCGGCCCATGGCCATCGAGTCGAACGCTGACGGCTCACCCAACCGGATCTTCGCGCAAGCGACCAGGTTGAATGGTTTCTACGTCGTCGACTGGGATCAGCGTGAAGCGGTGGAATTCGTCAGCCCGCCGTCGCAACCCGTGTCGCAACAGACTTTCGACGGAATTCAAGACGGGACGGGTCACGGCCTTCTCGTTCTGCCCGACCAATCAGCGCTCTGGTATGCGAGTCGGCTGGATAGTCGTGTTTATGCGTGGTCTTTGCCTGGTCTTGAATTCATGGGCGGCGTGGACGTCGGGCCCTCACCGCAGTGGCTGACGGCGACGCCGGATAGCGGAACGCTCTATGTAAGCCTTGTCGGGTCGATGGAAACGGTCGCTCTCGACACCGAAACCCACGAGATCATTGCGCGGATCGACGTCGGCTTCGGGCCTAAGCGGAATTCAACGCACATCTTTCAGACCGGACAGGTCAGGTGAGCGCGATTTCGCCCCGAGCGCGGTGCGCCGCGCTATCGGTCGTTCTCGCCATCTTCGCACTTGCCGGAACCGCCGAGGCGCAGCCCGGGCTCGACTTCGATTTCTACCGAGACAATGTTGAGCCGATATTTATTCAATCTCGTGGAGATTTCCTGCCGCCCGACCCCGGCGATCCCGCCTGCGTGATGTGCCACACCTGGCAGTCGAGTACGCCGCTGATGCTCGAGACGCTCGAGGACAGTGAAGATGGCAGCGTTTTCTGGACCGAGGAGCAATCTCGCAGTAATTTTGAAGCCGTTTCCCGCCTCGTCACGCCGGGCGACCCGGGGAACAGTCGCCTGCTATTAGCCCCGCTCAACGCCGAAGCCGGCGGAACGGCTCTTCACAGCGGCGGCAAAGTGTGGGATTCGCAGGACGATCCGGAGTGGCAAACGCTCGCGCAGTGGGTTCGAACAGGTTCGGCGGGCGTCGCGGCGGAGCCCACCGTAGCCGTCGATTTCGAGTTCTTCCGCGCCTGCGTTCATCCGGTGCTTTACCAGGTCACAGAAACCGGTCTGACGTGTGCAAACTGTCATGTCGCCGAGTTCGCGCAAGTGGATCCTGAAGAATCCTGGATCGCCGTTAATCGGCTCATCGAGCCCGGACAACCGACGGCGAGCCGGCTGTTGATGCATCCTCTGCACCCGGATGGCGGCGGCGATTACGTGCATAACGGCGTCCGAAGATGGCGGACTCAGGACGACCCTGAGTGGCAGATGCTTGCCGCGTGGGTGAATGGAGAGAAAACGGGTACAGATTGCCGTCTTTGAGTCGGGCTTGCGGAACCCGTTGATGGGGGGATTTAGATGATCGTTATTCGATGTCTTACGCAACGACTTGTCACAGCCGTTGTCATCGCTCTGGGGCTTGCCGCATCAGCGGTCGCAATAACATCGTCGGCGTTGGCGCATCATTCCTTCGCACCGCTGTTGAGCGAGGACGGACAGGAAGTCATCGAAGTAATCGACGGTACGGTTGAGCTTTACCGCTTACTCAATCCGCATACGGCCATCATCGTCAACGCGGTCGACGAGAACGGTGAACCCGAGGACTGGCTCGTGGAGCTGAGCTCGCTGGCTTCTCTCGTGAGAGAGGGATGGACTGACGAATCTCTGAGCGCCGGTGACGAAGTTACAGTCGCGGTGCTTCGCTCGCACTCGGATTTCCGCGGCCGACTGCGCGCTGTGCTGGTTCAGCCGAACGAAGATCAGGAGGGGCGATTACTCGTCGCGTACGGAATTCGAGGCGATACACCGGTGATGAGTCGTCTCCAGGAACGTCTGCCGTTGTGCGGTGATATCGATCCGCGTCTAGGCAGAAGTCAGTGTTTCATGGTCGACCGCGACGCGCTTCTGCGACTGGAAACAGAGTTCCCCGGGCACATGGCGTATGTCTTGCCTTGAGATCGACGGAAAGAGCCTGAGAGTATTTCTGGAGACGCCATGAGATCGACACATTCGATAGCTGCCGTTGGACTCGTTCTCGCATTTCAAGCGGCAAGTGCACAAGTGCCGGATCTGTCCGGAATTTATGAAGGCGCGCGCTTGATAAACGAGCCGGAAATCTATCCGTTCACTGCCGATGGAGAGCGAGCGCACGGTGCTTACGATCCGCTCGAGAACGATCCGCGTCAGGAGGACGATTGTGCGCCTGAAAGTATCCCGTCGGTACTCTGGGCGGGTACGCTGAATACGATGCGAATCTATTCGGAGGGTGAGGATCTGAAAATGCATCTCGAGCACGGCGGCACGATTCGCACGATTCAGATAGGCGCGGCTCCACCCGGCGCCGATCAGCCGCACACGGAACTCGGGTTCTCCGTCGGAGAATGGGACGATGGCGTACTCACGATCGAGACGACACATCTTAACGGCGGCGTCATATTTACGAACCGAGGTTTCCCGGTCAGTGCCGAGGCGCGAGTCACTGAGCGATGGTGGCGCGAGCCGGGTGAGCAGAACTTGCAGATGGAGCTTGTGCTCGAAGATCCGGTTAACTACACCGAGTCTGTAAAGCTCTCTAGAGAGTGGCTATGGGCGCCGAACGAGCAGGTTATTCCGTGGAACTGCGTCAGCCTGGGACCGAGAGACTCGGAGCCCGACATCGACGCGCTAAGGCGGTTACTAAACGATCCTTAGTTTTCGATCCGCATTACGGCATGGAGAAGATTAGGTGAGAGCATTAATTGCGGCGATCGCACTCTCTGCCGTCGCGATATCCGCGTCGGCACACCACTCGATTTCGCGGCATTATCATCGCGACCAGGAAGTCACGATTGAAGGCGTGCTAACAAATGTAACTCTGAGAAACCCACACTCGATGCTGCGTATGAGTGTCACGAATGACGAGGGTGGTGCCGACGAATGGGCGCTGGAACTCGACGACGCTGGTGAGCTTTCCGAGTTGGGTATCACTGCCGAGACACTGCTCGTGGGCGATGAGCTGATCGTTGACGGCTACCTCGCGAGAGACGGATCGAATGCGATGTTTATCGAGCGCTTCCAACGTCCGGCTGACGGTCTCTTATACGAAGACGACTAGACCAGGAGCGCGAGCACCTCGCCGCGCCGACTTCTCGCTGTAACAGGAAGTATCCGCGCGCTCCAGCAGCCGCTATGATTGCCGCGCATTCGCGAGATTGCGGCGGTTTCAAAATGGACTCCAATCGAAGAAACGATCCGATGTCTTCCGGCTCAGGATATCTTCACGCGAAATTGGTTGCCGATCTCACGGCGGCACTGCGAACAGATCAGCGCGAGACGGCCCGACGCCTCGTTCTCCAACTACACGCCGCCGAGATAGCCGATCTGCTAGAGAGCATTCCACCCGACGATCGCGAGAGTTTCGTCGAGGTGCTGCGCGAGGAGTTCGATCCGAAGATTCTCGCCGAACTCGACGAAGCGGTCGCGGAGGAGGTCGTCGAGCATCTCGGTGTCGCCGACGCCGCCGAAGCCGTGGCATCGCTGGCCACGGATGACGCGATCGACGTCGTCGAAGATCTGGATGAGGAACTGAAACGGGCGGTTCTGGAGCCGCTACCACCTCAACGACGCACGCTGGTCGAAGAAGGTCTCTCTTTCCCCGAGGAGAGCGCGGGTCGGCTCATGCAGCGCAATGTCGTTGCGGTCTCGCCAGACTGGACTGTGGGCAGAGTCATCGACTACCTGCGCGACGCTGATGGATTGCCCGCAGATTTCTTCGATCTGTTTCTCGTCGATGACACGCGGAAACCTATCGGCACGATCCCGCTAAGTCGAGTTCTGCGAACAGCACGAGACGTACGCCTCACAGAGCTCAAGCGCGCGGATATGCGCTTGATCCCTGTGGACATGGATCAGGAGGAAGTCGCGTTCGTATTCAGTCAACGAGATTTGATATCGGCACCCGTCGTCGATGTTGAAGGGAAACTGCTTGGCGTGATCACGATCGATGACATCGTCGACGTCATTCACGAGGAGCATGAGGAAGACATCATGGGACTCGCGGGCGTAGGAGGGGAAGACTTCCTTTTCCACGCGATTATCGACACTACGCGGTCGCGATTTCTCTGGCTGATGGTGCATCTGGTCGCGGCGATCGCTGCTTCCGTGGTGATAAGCCAGTTCGCAGGGACGATCGAGGAACTTGTCGCCTTGGCGATTCTCATGCCGATCGTCGCTACGATGGGTGGAACGGCCGGGATTCAGGCATTGACGGTCGCCGTTCAGGCGATCGCTATGAAGGAGCTGACTTCGGCGAACGCAATGCGCGCGATTCGAAAGGAGTTGATCGTGAGTGCCTTGAACGGATTCATGTTCGCCGCGCTGATCGGGGGAGTGGCCTGGCTGTGGTTTGGCAGCCCAGCATTGGGCGGCGTCATTGCGCTCGCGATGGTCATCAACCTGCTGGTCGCGGGATTAGCCGGCAGCGTGCTACCGGTAGTCCTACAGCGTGCCGGCTTCGATCCGGCGGTCGCATCGAGCGCTTTGCTCACCTCAATAACGGACGTCGTTGGTTTCTACGTCTTCCTGGCATTGGCAGCAGTGTTGTTGCTGTAGTTCTCCGGTATTATTTCCCTCATCGATCGGACAGGGGGAAACAATGAAACAGGTTGTCGTCATTGCGGCCGTTCTGTTGGCCGCATGCTTGCCCAGAATCCTACTGGCGCATCACGGCGCCGTCACCAACAGCGTTCTGTACCTCACAGATGAGCTCGTCGAACTCGAGGGCGAGATGACTGAGGTCTTCTGGCACAATCCGCATACGCGCGGAAGACTCAATGTCGTAAATGAAGATGGCACTGAAACCATCTGGGAGATCGAGCTTGGTTCGGGTCCCCAGGGAATGGCGCGCAGAGGTTTGTCTGCCGATGATTTTTACGGACAGCTGAAAGTCGCCGGTTATGTCTCCAGGCGAGGAACCAACACCTTCGGGCCGAT
>CAJIBS010000356.1_pt1 | contig 19988 bp, 16 predicted proteins | sample 9199411 | NCBI WGS metagenome assembly CAJIBS01 (sample SAMEA7708312, study PRJEB35096) | sediment metagenome | biome: marine neritic benthic zone biome [ENVO:01000025]; feature: sediment [ENVO:00002007]; material: shallow marine sediment [ENVO:03000034] sea grass bed [ENVO_01000059] ... | reverse complement strand
TCATCGAATTCGCCGAGACCTGATAACCGGTCGCCGTGTACACGTTATCGGAGACCTGCGTAATGCGCGGCTCGAACATTTCATTCCGTTCGAGCAGGCGTTGCGTGGCCTCACTCTGCGCAAATACACTCGGCGCAGCCAGGCAGGATCCGACGAGAATCGCAGCGTTGCGATTGGGCTTCATAGAAAGTCTCCAGGTATAACGGTGATGAGTTACGGGCCCATCCCCATGCCACCGCCGCCAAAGGTACGTCCCGGGCCGAAGAATTCGATCGTTACGGAATCCTCGAGTGCCTCGTAGTAGTGATCGACATAGGCCGGCGCCAGGAACAGCTCGCCGGGCTCGAGGTCGAATTCTTCGTCGCCACTGTAGGCTCTTATGCGGCCTTCGAGTAACAACACAATCTCCTCATCAGGATGATTATGGCGTGTTGTCGCGTAACCGGCCTCGATCTCCGAACGGAGGAGCCGAATCGTCGCAGCCGACAAAAGGCGGACCTGGAATCCTTCGCGAGATCTCGGCTCCATACCGAAAAGGTCGTGGATGGTCATCTCAGGCTCTATCAGCGGCTGATCCTGCGAAATGCTCTGGTGCGCAAACCCAGCGACGGCGATCACAAAAAAGGCGGCGAGATATCGTTTCATGGCGGCCCTCTCTAGTTTCTTGTTCTGGAGCGCGTGACGGACAGACATGTCACCTTACGTCATGCTATTTCGAATTTCGAGCGAATTCTGCGACGAGACCCGTTAATATCCCGAGGTTGCGATCGGCCTTCGATGCAACGACAAAAAAACGTCCGGGGAGAAAAAACAGTATGCGAATCATCACCCTATGTGCCGCGACCTGCATCATGGCCTCGACTGCCACAATGGCCCAGGAACACACGCCCGGCGAAGGTTTCGCAGCGATACCCGGCCTCAAGGGCGGGCAGGATATTTCCGGTCCTTACGAGGTCGTCGAGGGCTGGCCGATAGATACCTCGACGGTGCCGGGCAACGAAGGCTGGACTATGGGTGCCGGCGAGGCGATCTTCCCCGAGAGTCCCGATCGCGTCTTCGTGCTCCTGCGAGGCGAGATCCCCGTCATGGAGCGCCCCGAGATCAAGCTTCGGCCCGAGATCGGCCCAAGCATCAGCTTCCCGATCAACCGCGTGCCGTGGCGCGATGCAACCTACGCGAGCCTGCCCGGCCCGATGGAAGAGGGATTCCTTCCGGAAGTCGGCGCCCGCGGCACGCTCGGTGTCGATGTGCGCTGGAAGAACTGCATCCTGATCTTCAATCGCGAAGGCGAGCTCGTCGATTCGTGGACGCAATGGGACGATCTGTTGTGGCGGCCGCATTCAATCTATATCAGCCCCTACGACCCGGAGAAACACGTCTGGATTACCGACGATTTCCGGCATGCCATCTTCAAGTTCACGAACGACGGCAAGGAGCTCGTGCAGACCATCGGCGTGCCCAACGAGCACGGCGACGACGAAAACCATTTCTATCGCCCGACGTTCATGGCCTGGCATCCCGATGGCGGCTTCTACGTGGCGGACGGCGACGGCAACTCACGCGTTGTCCGTTTCGACAAGGACGGTGATTACCTGTTCGAGTGGGGCCAGGAAGGCAACGACGGGACCGAGACACGGCCCTATTATATGAATGGTGTACACGGCATCGCACTTGATCCCGGTACCAACAACGTCTACGTCAATGACCGCAACAATCATCGAATCCAGGTATTTACCGAGCACGGCGAATATCTCGACGAGTGGTATGTCGGCGACGATCCGTCGCGCATTCACCTCGTCATCATCGACTCGAATCGCAACGTCTGGGCCTATGACCGCGGCACGCACAAGGTCATCAAGTACGACCTCGAGGGCAACTTCCTCTATCAGTTCGGCACCTACGGCCTGTTCCCGGGTTACTTCTGGGGCGTACACGACATGGCCGTCGACCAGGAAGGCAACTTCTACGTAGCCGAAGTCAATAAAGGTGGCGCACAGAAGTTCCGACCGCGGCCGGGCGCGAATCCCGACTTCCTCGTCGGCCGTCCCGTGTATTCCGCCTGGGAATAACCAGTCGAGGCCATCGCGGCGCCACGGTTCCCTTTACGCGGCTAATCCTCCGCGTTAACGCGCGGACAGGGTCTGATAGCTCCCCTGCGTCGAGCGAATCAGCTCCAGAATCTCCCGGCTCAACTGCGTGTCCTGGGTGCCGATACTCGGATTCGGCGAATAATGATCGTGATCGATCAATTGCACGACACGCGGCATCCGGCCGTAACCCGCCGTCATCTCGTGGACGAGATCGGCGAATGACGCCTGCGTCGTTCGGCTGTCGTAGTCCGATATCGACAGCAGTAACGGAATATCGGTACGCGTGATGTTGCCGAGGATCGAGATATCGGACCACTGAGACAGATCTTCGCCGAAATAGGAAATGCGGCCGTCCGAGGCATTGTTCGCGTCCGCGGTATAGGTGCCCGAGATCAGTACGACACCGGCTGGCGCCGGCCCTTCGTCACCCGCGATTTCGGGACGCAGCGCGTACTCGGCAACGTGGAACGCGCCTGCCGACTTGCCAACCACGAAGATCTGATTCGGATCGCCGCCATGCTCAGCAATATTCTCGTGAACCCACGAAATTGCCCGTGCGACGTCCTGCGACCCAGCCGGCCATTGCGACTCGGGCGCGATGCGATAGGTCGCATTGACGCCCACAAGACCTAAGCTCGCGAAGTAGTCCGAGACATTGCGATTGCTGGCTCTGTTGGCGCGCACGAAACCACCACCGTGGAAGTAGACGACGACTGGCATCAGCTCGTCACCATAGCGGTAGTTGTCCGTATGGATATCTAGACGGTGCCGCTCGTGCGGACCGTAAGCGATGTCCTCAACCATTTCGATCTCGCCCATCTCGTACACGCGCGGCTGATCGCGATACAGCGCGGACGTTTCCTGAGCCCCTGCACCACGGCTCACGATCTCACGGATTGAAGCCGCGAGTTCCGGCGGCATGTGGTTGCTTAGTGTGTCGGCGTTGCTGCGCTTAAGCTCTTCGAGTTCGCCCCATCGGAACTGTGTCAGCGTCGCGTCATGGTCGGCGCAAACCTGAAGGTCGCTTTCTCGAGCATAGTAGACGGGAGATATCCACGGCGGCGCGCCGGCGAGGCGATAGTCATCCTCGATCGTAATGCAGAGATCCTGGCGTGAGGCGGGGCTGACATTGCCGACATCGCTGATCGTCCATTGCTGCTCCGGTACTTCAGCGCACTCCTTGATAAAGAGCGTGCCGTTAGCGGCCAGCTCCTCGGCCGCAAGGCAACGATCGAAAGGCGGTGCGAAGATCTGGCCATTTCCGAGCCATTCCCACTCCTGATCCGTTGCGTCTTCGCCGTATTTGCACGAGTGCAGGCGCAGGGGGCCATCGACGTTAATGTCGGGCGTATGGCCCGGCACGTCGAGACAAAAACCACGAAACTCACCGTTGAGTTCATGTGCGGATTTCAGAAACACGCTTTCCGCCGAAGCCGTCGCCGTCAGGCCAAGCGCGATCAACGTGGTTGGCAGCGTGCACTGCAAGGAACGACTAAATGCTCTCATCTCGGTCCCCTCTTTAAAATGTCATTCACGAGCGACGATACGCTCATTATAGTTCCGCTCGGAGGTGATTAACGCGGATCAGCCCGGCCCCGCTGCCTCATAAGTGATGGAATCTTCGAGCGCTACGTAGCTGTGTTCGACCCAGGCCGGAATGACCACGGTATCGCCAGCCTCCATGATGAACTCCTGATCGCCACTGATGGCTCGTAGCCGACCCGATACGAGCGACAGCACGAGCTCGTTAGCGTGGTTGTGCGGTGTAGTCGCCGTGCCCTCGGGCCACTCGACGCGAATCAGGCCGACGCTAGCCCCGTTGATTCGACCGATCTTGCGGCCATCGTCCATTTCGCGCACGTCACCAGTGATACTTTGCAAGGACATCTCGGGCTCGGTGATCTGTTGAGAAATGACGGCGCCAGCGGACAAAAAGGCGAGAAGCGCACCCAGCGAAATGACGAAATTCTTCATTTTCTTAACCTCTTCAGCTAGTTATCGGCTCTTGACGGATGATTTCGACGGCGTCATTCTTATCGGCTATCTCGGAACCTTATCACGGTTACGGGCGTCAAAAGAGCCGGAAACGAGACCATGAGAAGTCAGATCCGCAAGAAAGCATCACGTGTCGCAGTCGCGATGCTGCTGCTTGCCGTGCAGATCACGGTCGCGGGCCATCTCGACCTCGATGGCCACTCTCAGGATACTCAGTGCGCGATCTGTTTCAGCGCCTCGACACTCGACGCCGCGAACGTTTCCGAGCACAGTCTGATCGTCGCGAACGTCTCGACGGAGAGGTACTCTCTCGAGCCACAGACGATCTTCGCAGCGCGCTATCGCGCTCACCAACACGCCCGCGCCCCGCCCCTCGTTTCCTGAAAACTGACTTTGGTGATCTCCGCACTCGAAGACCGTGCGGAGATCGGTCGAATGATGAGATTGATGGATACGAAACATGTTTTTCTTGGAACGTTCTAGGAGCCGATTATCACTAGCGCTCCTTTCTTTAGGGTTACCGGCCGCGAGTTTCGCGCAGCATGGCGCGGAGGAAATTCGAGTAATCGCCACGCCGCAAGACCACACGATCGCTGAACTTGCGCAGTCGATTACCGTGCTCGGCGATGAAACGCTGCAGCGGATTCAGAGCACTAACCTCGGTGAAACGCTCGCGGGCGAGCTTGGCGTCTCGGCGAGCGCATTTAGTGCAGCGGCATCGAGACCGATAATTCGAGGTCTGGCCGGCGCGCGCATTAAAATGATGGAAGACGGCATCGACTCGCTCGACGTCTCGTCCGTCAGTGTCGATCACGCGGTCGGCATCGATCCACTGATAGCGGAACAGATCGAGATCTTTCGAGGACCGACGACGCTGCTATACGGCAGCGGCGCCGTCGGCGGTGTCGTCAATACAGTCACGCGACGTATTCCCGAGATGGCGCCGGAATCCGGGCTCGAAGGCGCATTCGAGATACGTGGAGATACAGTCGCCGACGATCGCACCGGCGCATTCAGGCTTGACGGTGGCGACGAGCGCTTCGCCTGGCATGTCGACGGCCTGAAGCGCGACGCCGGTGATTACGAGATCCCGGGTCCGGCCGAACTCGATGCACACGACGACGAGCCTGAACTGGGTTATCTGGAGAACAGCAGCTTCGACGTCAGCAATGTTGCGGCCGGCGGAACCTGGTTCGGCGAGAATTCGTTCTTCGGTGTCTCTGTAGGCGGTTACGAGTCGAATTACGGCGTACCCGGCCACCACCACGAAGACGAGGAACCGGTCTTCGGTGGCGAAGAAGAGGAAGAGATCGTTCGAATCGACCTGGAGCAGACGCGCTTCGATCTGAAAGGCGGTTGGGTCAACGACGGCGGCGCAATCGAAGCCATCAATTACCGGATAGGTTTCAACGACTATCAGCACCAGGAACTCGAAGGTGGTGAGGTTGGAACGCTTTTCGAGAATGACGCGTTCGAGGGGCGCGTCGAGTTCCTGCACCGACCCGTCGGCATCGGGGATGGCGCATTCGGGATTCAATTCGGTGAGCGCGAATTCTCCGCGATCGGTGAAGAAGCCTTCATCCCGCCGGTCGACACGCGGACCGTCGGTGTCTTTGGTCTGGAACACTTCGACCTCGAGAACTGGAGTCTGTCCCTAGGCGGCAGACTCGAGAAGCAGGAGCATTCGCCCTCAGGCGCGTTGCCCGACTACAGCGACACCGCCGTGAGCTTGTCCTTCGCTGCGATTCGCCGGCTCGGCGACGATTACGCGCTCGCGCTGCATATCGCGAACTCGCAGCGACTGCCTGTGGCCGAAGAGCTCTACGCAAACGGCCCGCATCTCGCTTCGCGGACGTTCGAAGTCGGCGACCCCTCAATCGATAAGGAGACTTCGCACCATCTCGATATCGGATTGCGAAAGACCAACGGTCAACTGACGTGGTCATTGACAGCTTTCTACACGAGCTTCGACGACTTCATCTACCTGCGAGACACGGGCGTCGAGGACATAGAGTCGGAGCTGCCGATATTCTCCTACAGCCAGCAAGACGCGCATGTCACGGGTTTGGAAGCTGAGCTATTCACGCCGATAGCCGAACTGGGAATGGGGGAACTCGATCTTCGCCTCTTCGCGGATTTCGTGCGTGGCGAATTGGATGGCGGCGACGATCTGCCGCGACTTCCACCCATGCGAATCGGCGCGCGGCTACAGTTCCACCACGACGCGATCATCGCCGGGCTCGAAGCCGCTCGCCACTCGAAGCAGGACGATATCGCCCCATTCGAGGATCCGACGCCTGGATACACGATGGTCAATGCCGACTTGAGCTGGGTGCTTTCGAGCTCCACTGCCGAGATCGAAACTAACGTGTTCTTCAAGGGCACTAACCTGCTCGACGAAGACGCGCGACGCCACACGTCGCTCGTCAAGGACATCGCGCCCTTGCCTGGCCGAAACTTTCAGATCGGGTTCAGAGCGTCGTTCTAGGCGCTCGTATCGGGATCTTCATGATTCCACCAGCAGTCGCGCATGAACGCGATGTAGTCATCCTTGCTGACGTGCGCCGACCGCTGGATCAGATTCATGACGGGGTCTTCCTCGAGATCGACCTGTAGCCCGTCGGCGAAACGGTTCCACATATTGAAGAAACCCGAGACCAATGAGATCTCGACGATCTGAGCCTCGTCGTAGTGCTCCTTTAGCACCGCCATTGCGTCGGCGCTCTGCGGTTTCTCGCCGGGAGCGCCGTGATACTGCTTAAGTGTCAATACCTCGGCCCAGCGCATCGCGGCCTTTTCCGCGTCCGAAAACAGCTCCGAGTTCAGATAGTCGCCTTTCAGCGCCTCGATCTCAGCCTCGCCTATGTCCAACGCCCGACCGAGCGTCGTGTTATGCGTGGTTCAGTATCGACAGGCGTTGAGCGTCGACGTCTTCAGGATCACGAGCACCTTGGTCCGCACCGGCAGATTGTTCGTGATCTCTTCGCGCAACGTCGGCACGAGAAAACCGACAACGGATTGAGCAATCTTCGGCGAGTGCGAGGCGACTCGGATCGCGTTCGCAACTCGGCCCAGTAATTTCGTCGTGTGTTTGAACAGGACAGCCTGTTCGGGCGACGCGGACGCGTCGCTCGGTATTTTCAGGAAAGCCATGAGTTCTCCGATCTCGAGTCTGCCGGCAATACTACACCGGCGGTTTCATCGGCCTCTAGCTTCACGCGCATTGAAGCACCTCGAGCTACCTGATAATTTCTCTGGTAATCCACTGGGGAGTAGTAGTCAGGATGCGTCCTTCAGCCGTTCTTCTTCTTTCATTGTTTATGCCGGGTTTGGCATCGGCTCACCATGGCTCCTCATACTATTACGATGTTGAGAATCTCGTTTCGATCGACGGCGTGATCGTTTCGGCATCCTGGCGCAATCCTCATGTCATGTTCGGGCTCGAGCGGTCTTTTGCCGACGGCTCGACAGAGGTCTGGGAGATTGAGGCGGCTTCGTGGAATGGCCTGCAACGCGTCGGCATCGGTGAAGACGACGTCGCGATAGGACAGCACGTCACTTTGATCGGCGGCTTGTCACGAACCGGACTTCCCGCGATGGCAGGGTTCATCATGACCCTCGACGATGGCACGGAAATCCCGATCTGGCCGCAGAGAGCACGACGCCTGGGGCAGGAAGTACGACCCGTTGCGGCTTCCGCCGCCGCAATCGAAGCGGCGCGAAACTCGGCAAGAGGGATCTATCGCGTCTGGGCTCGCCCGGGTATCGATGGACAGCTATTGGAAGAACTCGAGCCTGACCTGCCCTACAACGAAGCAGCGCTGGCTGGTCAGGCGGACTGGGACCCGCTCAACGACGATCCCGTGCTGAACTGCACGCCTCGCGGTATGCCGTCGATCATGAATAGTCCGCAGCCGATTCAGTTCTTCGATCAGGACGACACGATACGGCTTCGAATGGAGGAGTGGGACGGCGAACGCATCATTCACATGAACTCCGATCTCGATCCGGCGACCCAGCCCAAAAGCCGAATGGGATTCTCAACGGGCGTTTGGGAGGGCGACACGCTCGTCGTCTCGACCAGCCGGCTCAGCGATCCCGCTTTTGATGACCACGGCACACCGCAGGGACCGAACGCGAGCATTGTCGAAAGATTTGCCCTGAGCGCGGATGAATCCCGTCTCGACTATGAGGCCATCCACACAGATCCCGCGATCTTCAGCGGTCCGGGAAGACTCACGGGGTACTGGGACTGGGTCCCGGGAGAGGAAGTGAAGCCCTACGACTGCGTCCGAAACTAGGGCGCGGAATTGATCGTTCTTAGCAGATCGCTAAAGCTGACATTGATCGGCCAAAGCCGTCCGTAATCTCTTATCGTCGTGTCCGGACCGACTATGGCTCGCTCGAGCCAGTAACCCGCTTCGTCTCGTTCATTGAGCGCCACTATTGTCGGGCTGTTCTCGAGCGCATCGGGCTCGATCGGCTCTGCGCGCAGTTTGAGATGCGCGAAGACGGCGCGACCGCCCGGGATCATGGACTGATCCATGGGCTGCAGATGCCCTTCCAGACCACGTTCGGCAGGCCAGAGTTTCAGCCGCACCGAGCCGCGTACATTGCCGCCGATCACGAGAAGGCGCTCCGCGCTATCGTCGATCTGGACGACGATGTCACAGTGGCTGCGGACGCCGACGCCGAGGTGACGGCGGCGCTCGTCCAGCGTCGTATAAGCCTCTTCACGCGCCGTGCAAATCATGTCTCCCGGCAGGATTTCTTCTTCACCAACGTCGTAGGCCTCGTACGCAGGCGCCGGATCGCGACTGTCGCGCGCGATGATCGCCTGATCTATGTAAGCATGATGCGCGATATGCCGTTTGAACTGGCTGGTGTCGCCAAGGCCGCCTTCGCACATGACCCAGGAAATGAACGCTGCCGACCAGGGATCGCGCCAGCGAGAGCCCGCACCACTCGGGCCGCTCCAGTAACGATTCTGACGCTCCAGTATCCATGCACCGTCAGCGGTCGAGGCCCAATAGCCGGCAATGTCGTCTGCCACGCGGAGATTCTCACGGTATCCCGGTCGCGATGGTCGAATCAGTGATCGAGGAGCGCCCGGGTAGGTCGATCGCACCGTCGTTTGATCGACGACGCTGAAGCCAAAGAAGCCCCATTCCTGAATCGCGGCGTCGACGATACGGCGACGGGCATCGCTCGTCGGCATGGACAGGCACGCCGAAGGTCGAACGGACATCTTGCCGGGCTCGCCTGCGACTCGCGCCGTCGGCGGATTTATGTCAAATACGTCGGCGGCGAGGCGATCCAGCGGCGAGACGGCGGCGCCGGCGACGGGCGTCAGCGCAGATACCAACAGCATTAGTCCGGTATTGATCAGCGCGCCTCGCATAGCTCCCCTCTCGGCTTCCTAATTCTCCGCTGCGCGACATTCTACCGAACTTCGCATCGATTTCCGAAAATTCGCCTCCAGAGCCACTAAGGTCGCGCGTACCTGAGAGCCGACGTCGCGCAGACGACCCTAACTCTTGCGTCGATAAGTCGTACCGACGACGAGCCAGGCTGCGAGGCAGGCCAGTACGGCATGGGCGACAAAAGAGTACTCGAGGACCGATAGGTAGTTGAACAGCATGCCGTGGACGAAGTCGCCACCTTGCGCTATGGGATCGGTACCCATATAGACACTCAAGAACACGGTGACGATTGCCATGCTCGCGACCATGCCGAGCGAGCGCATCTTGGCGGAGAGAGCTGATGCCATACTGAGCTGATCGGAATCGACACTATGGAGTATCAACGACATGTTGGGGGAGGAGAACAACGCGAAGCCGACTCCCTGAATGACGAGTACCGCAACGAGGTAAGGTAACTCCGTTCCGATCGTCACTGCCGTCGCCATGAGCAGACTGACCATGACGCAGAGCGCACCGAGCGCCGACAGGATCTTGGCCGAGAAGCGATCCGCGAGCCGGCCCGCGATCGGTGCGATCGTGGCCATGACTACGGGCGAGATCATGAGCACGAAGCCGGCCTGCTGAGGTGAGAACCCGTTCAGCATCTGCAGATAGATACTGAACAGGAAGATCATGCCGAAACCACCAGCATAGATGACGAACAAGCCTGTAAGCGCCGCGCCGTATTCGCGATTGGCGCGGATTCTCGCGACTTCGAGCATCGGGCGAAGGCTGCGATTGTCGAAGTGGAAGAATCCGGCACTAGCCAGTACACCAAGCGCCAACGCGACGTAGCCCCACATCCCATTGCCCATCAATGCGCTGCCGAGTATCACGAGAAATACGGCCGCAACAACGAAGGTGCTCGCACGCCAGTTGACATCGGGGATCGAGAACTTCCATCCATTGAGCGTCGCTCCTACAGCGAAGATCGAGACGAACAGCGGCAATGCCGTCAGGAAGTAAACCCAGCGCCAGCCAAGCTGAGACGTGATCAGGCCCGCAACCAACGGGCCAGCGGCGAGTCCGGCGTAAACGGACCCCAGGCAAAGGCCGATCGCACGGCCGCGTGTTGCCGGCGAGGCGCTCTCGAACAATATCGCCATCGCCGTGGCTCCCATAAAAGCTGACGCGACTCCCTGAACGAAACGAACCACGATGATCGACGAAACGGAGGGCAACAGACCGATGACGAAGGTCGCCAGGGCATAGACGACGAGACCGGACTTAAACAGCGTGTTCTTATCGGCGGATTCGGCGATTCGACCCAGCGGCAGCAGGAAAGCCGCGCCAGCGCCGAGGTAGACCGTCTCTATCAAAGCCAGCGACACGCCGCTCGCGGCCAGCTCCAGACCCATCGCCGGTAGCGTCAGCGCGACGCCCGAGTACATGAACGGGATAGCGAACTGCGTTAAGGCTACGACATAGACGACCGCGGCAACGCCGCGTTCAGGGGCGGGTTTGACCGGATCCCCTAACGACATACTTGTAGCTCGTCAGCTGCTCGGCACCGACGGGGCCACGCGCGTGGATTCTTCCGGTCGCGATTCCGATCTCCGCGCCCATTCCGAACTCGCCACCATCAGCGAACTGGGTCGACGCGTTGTGCATGACGATCGCACTGTCGAGCTCGTTAAGGAAACGGTCTGCCGCTTCCGCGTCTGTCGTGACGATCGAGTCCGTGTGGCCCGAACCGTACTCGCGAATGTAGTCGAGCGCTTCGTCCATATCCGCAACGACGCGCATCACAACGATGGCATCCAGGAACTCGGTCCCCCAATCGTCGTCGCTGGCCGCAACAACCCGGCTGTCGGCAGCCTGAACCCGGGCGTCACCGCGCACTTCGCAGCCCGCCTCGATAAGATCCGCGACGATCGGCGCGACGTGGGTCGCGGCAATTGCCGAATCGACCAGAATGGCTTCGGTCGCGCCACAGATTCCCGTACGTCGCATCTTGGCGTTGACGGAAATGGCTCGCGCCATGTCGAGGTCGGCGCCACTGTGGACGTAGGTATGACACAAGCCCTCGAGGTGGCCCATGACGGGCACGCGCGCATCCTGCTGGACGCGAGCGATGAGGTTCTTGCCTCCGCGAGGCACGACGACGTCGAGATACTCCGTCATTTCTCGCAGCAGGTAACCCACAGCCTCGCGATCCTGGGTGGGAATACGCTGAATTGAGGTTTCAGGAAGCCCGGCTTCTTTAAGTCCCTGAGCCAGGCAAGACAGTATCGCACCGTTCGACTCCACGGCTTCGGAGCCGCCACGCAAAATGACGGCATTGCCGCTCTTGAGACATAGACCGCCAGCATCGGCGGTCACGTTAGGTCGGCTCTCGTAGATGATACCGATGACACCGAGCGGTACCCGAACGCGCTGAATGACTAGCCCGTTGGGTCGCTGCCATTCATCCATCACGCGACCGACAGGATCTGGAAGATCGGCTATGGTCTCCAGCCCGACCGCCGTTTCTTCGATTCGATCCGGAGTCAGGGTTAGGCGATCGAGCATCGCGCTCGACAAACCGTTCTCGCGCGCGCCGGTCACATCGATTTCGTTGGCTGCCAGAATCGAAGACTCGGCGTCGCGCATCGCACGGGCCGCCGCACGCAGCGCGTCGTTCTTGGCCTCGGTACTCGCCCGCCCCAGCAGGTCGGCCGCTGCTCGTGCCGTTTGGCCGAGCAGTCGCATCTGCGACGGAATGCCGTCGCCAATAGCCGTAGCAAGTTGTCGTTCGGGCGTGGTCATTGGCCTGTCTCAGCGTGCGCCAGCACTAGGTCATCGCGGTGAATCATCTCATCCCGGCCTCGATAGTCCAAAATATCAGCGATTTCAGCGGACTGCTTTCCAGCAATCGCGCGGGCTTCAGCCGCAGCGTAGCCGATAAGTCCGCGCCCGATCTCGTTGCCGGATGCGTCGACGACGAGAACGGCTTCACCGCGACCGAACTCGCCCTCAACCGCCGTGACACCAGCCGGCAACAGACTCTTGCCACTCGCGAGCGCCCTGCCCGCGCCGTCATCGACGACGACAGTACCTTTAGGCTGCAGGGTTCCAGCAATCCACTGCTTGCGAGCAGCGCGCGGCGTCGAGTTGGGCAGAAACCAGGTCACCTGCGCGCCTGCCTTCACCGCTTCGATCGGACGCAAGACCTGTCCGGGCGCAATCATGATTCGACATCCCGCGCCCATGGCGATTCGCGCCGCATCGAGTTTCGTTCGCATCCCGCCTGAGCCGTGATTCGAGCCCGGACCGCCTGCCATCTCCCAGTGGGCTTTCGTCAGTTCTGTCACCTCGGAAATGTGCTCGGCATCATCGTTGACTCGCGGATCGCTCGTGTAAAGACCGTCGACATCGGACAGCAACACGAGGCAATCTGCGCTTACCATCTGAGCGACGCGCGCAGCGAGGCGATCGTTATCACCGTACCGAATCTCTTGAGTCGCGACCGTGTCGTTCTCATTAACGACCGGTACCGCGCGGCACTTGAGTAGCGTAAATAGCGTATTCGTGGCGTTGATATAGCGGCGCCGGCTCTCGCTGTCGTCGAGCGTCAGCAGGACCTGCGCCGCGTTGATGCCGTGGAGGCCCAGTATTTCCTGATAAGCATGCGCCAGCTGGATTTGCCCAGCGGCGGCGGCTGCCTGGCTCTCCTGTAGTCGCGCGCGGCCGACATCGATCCCGAGCTGCGCGGCACCAAGCGCGATCGCGCCTGAACTGACGATGATGACTTCCTGGCCGGCTGCATGAATCTCGGCAACGTCTTCGCACAGCGCTTCCAGCCAGTCGCGATTGAGCGCACCGGTCGCCTGGTCGACGAACAGCGCCGACCCGATTTTGAGCACGACTCGCCGCGCCTCGGCTAGGCGCGTATCGCTGATCGATTTGAATTCAGCAACCATAAGCGTCTTCCGCAAGACGTTGAGTTTACGTCGGATTCAGGATCGGGGCGCCGCGTGCTGCCGCCATCGCACCGCTGCGAACGACCGTCACGAGCTCCACGGTATCGGCGATGCTGGCCATGAATCGATCTATCTCATTGCTGCCGCCGATCAGCTCGACGGTGAAATGTCCCTCGTGATCGTCAAGGATCCGGCCGCCGAAATCCGCGACCAGCTTCGAGAGATCAGCACGAGAGGCGCCTTGGAGCTGCAGCTTAAACAGCGCGAGCTCGCGCTCGATGTGATCGCCGCCGGTCATGTCCACGATGTTGACGACGTCGACCAGCTTGCCCAGCTGCTTCGATATCTGGTCGATGACCTCGTCGGATCCGGTTGTCACGAGCGTGAGACGCGAAACGAGCTCGTTGTTCGTCGGCGCGACGTTGAGGCTCTCGATGTTGTAGCCGCGCGCGGAGAACAGATTCGCTACGCGCGCCAGTGCTCCCGCCTCGTTTTGCAGCAATATCGAGATGATGTGTCGCACAATGTCCGCTCCAAAACTCCCTAAAGGATTAAGACCTTAGCTCGCGAATGTTGGCTCAGAACAACGGCTATTGCAATGAGGAAACTTTTCGTCAACACTCAGGAGAAGTATGCACTTTAAGAACTGAATCGGCCCGTTACACAGAGGATCGGAGACCGTTTCGAACAGCGCCATGGAAATCAAGGCTAAACCTACGCTTGACCGCCAGCACCCGCTCGCCGGCTCAACAATGACCGGCGCCGATATGATTGTCCAGGTCCTGGCTGACGAGGGTGTCAAGACGATTTTCGGCTACAGCGGCGGGGCAATTCTGCCAACTTACGACGCCGTGTTCCGCTACAACCAGACACATAACGGCGAGAACGCAGAACCGATGCCGCTGATCGTCCCGGCCAACGAGCAGGGGGCAGGCTTCATGGCGTCCGGCTATGCACGCGCCACGGGCAGTGTGGGCGTCGCGATCGTGACCTCGGGACCCGGCGCAACGAACTGCGTGACACCTGTCCGGGACTGTATGGCCGACTCGATACCGATAGTAATCATCTGCGGTCAGGTCGCGACGGCCGCGATCGGCTCAGACGCATTCCAGGAAGCGCCTGTTATGGGCGTCATGGGCGCGGTCGCAAAGCACGTTTTTCTCGTGACGGATCCTGAGCGGCTCGAGTCCACAATGCGATCGGCATTCGAGATCGCCCGTACGGGCCGGCCCGGACCAGTCGTCGTCGATGTCCCGAAAGACGTTCAGAACTGGGAAGGCGAGTTTCTGGGCGAGGGCCTTCTGTCGATGCCCGGTTATCAGCACCGCCTCCAGGCCGTTCGCGAGAACACTCTCGACGATGAGCGCTGCCAACAGTTCTTCGACATTCTCCAGGCGAGTGAACGTCCCCTGCTCTACGCGGGTGGCGGTGTCATCAACGGCAGTGCGAGCGAGGAACTCAGGACATTCGCTAACAATTTTCAAATTCCGGTCGTGACGACCCTCATGGGACTCGGCAGTTTCGACACGACGCAGCCTCTCGCGATGCACATGCTCGGCATGCATGGCACAGCGTACGCGAACTATGCGGTCGACGACTGCGACCTGCTGATCAGCGTCGGCGCCCGATTCGACGATCGTGTTGCCGGTGATCCGCCGAAATTTGCCGCGAACGCACGAAACATCATGCACTTCGACATCGATCCGTCGGAGATCCAGAAGGTCAAGACTGCCAACTGGTATCACACAGGATTACTGGCCGACGCGCTGTCGGCGCTTATCGCGTATGCGCGTGGCAACGGTATTACGACCGACACCAGGTCCTGGCTCGAAGAGCTCGCCGAACTCAAGAAGACCTACGCGTTGAACTACGATCGCGACAGTGAGCTCATTCAGCCCTATTACGTCATCGAGACCATCAACGCGATCACCAAAGGCGAGGCGATCATCACGACGGGAGTCGGTCAGCACCAGATGTGGGCTGCGCAGTATTTCGATTTTCGCGAGCCGCGCCTTTGGCTGACATCGGGCAGTATGGGAACGATGGGTTTCGGTCTGCCCGCCGCTATCGGAGCTCAGTTCGCACGCCCAGACCGGCTCGTCATAGACCTCGACGGCGACGCAAGTGTGCGAATGAATCTCGGTGAGCTCGAAACCGTCACGACTTATAACCTACCAATCAAGATTGTCATATTGAATAACTATGGCGACGGCATGGTCATGCAGTGGCAGCGGATGTTCTTCAAGGGTCGTTTGTCCGGCAGCGACAAATCGCTGCGTAAGAAAGACTTCGTCCGCGCCGCGGAAGCCGACGGCTTTCGCTACGCGAAACGCCTCGAGATGAAGGATGATGTGCCGACGGTGCTTGCAGAGTTCCTGGCCTATGATGGCCCGGCGTTTCTCGAAGTCATCATAGACCCGGAGGCTGACGTCTACCCGATGGTTCCTCCCGGCATGTCATACCGCGACATGGTCACAGGCGATCACATGCCGAATCGCTACGGTGAACGCGAGAGCGCGGAACCCGACGCGTCGGAGATGTTCTAATTAATCTGGATCAACTATAGCGAAGTGCCGGGTTACTAACCGCTCTATATCTATGGATACTCGGCGAGTGACTGTGAAAAAAAATTCTTTGCGGCCGACTGCGACTGTACTGATAACGTTTGTCGCCGCGGTCCTCTCGGGCTGCGAAACCGGGACCTCGTCTGGACCCGCCGCGGTCGAGTTCGAGGAGCAAACGCCGACGAGCGGCGGCGCGTTTGTCGCGCAGTATGCCCCTCCCGTCGATGTCGGCCCCTACCCTAACGATATCTACAATTTGCCCGGACAAACGCTTTCGGTTCCGGAGAAGATCACGAGTCCGCTCGCCGAAGCGCTTAACACGCTGGATGGCTTCTCCACATCAGCGAATATATCGGCACCTTTCAACGATCGACTCGATCCCGCGACGCTAGTCCCGTTCAATCCGCTCGCCGCACCGACCGGCGCGGAGACGATTTTCGTTTTCAATGCGACGGCAATGACGCCGCTCGTCCCCGGTCTTCACTACGAAGTTCGAATCTCGTCCGCCGCCGGCACGAACGGTTCGGTCATTGAGTTCGTGCCCCTTATTCCACTCGATGCGGACACGACATACGCGTTCCTGCTCACCGATGGCATCACCAACGCAGGAGGCGTTGCTGCTGGCGCAGATACCGTATTCGGACTGGTTCGCGACGCTCACCTGGCGGGCGTAATGACTGGCAACCCCGGGCTCGACGCGCTGCTTCCTGCAATCGGTCCGCTCATCGATCTCGGCGTCGGCTCACTCGGGTTACCGGGAAATTCGATCGTGAGCGCGTGGAGCGTTTCGACCCAGTCCATCAATGATGTTTATGAATGGATCGCCGCAAACGCTTCGGCTCAGCTTTCCGTTATCTCTTCGGCCGGTGTAACCACGGCCGGACTTGGGCTTGGTCTCCCCGGCCTGGCCGACGTTTACGCAGGATTTATTGAGGCGCCATACTACGGCGACCCTGCCGACGCGCTCGAAAGCCTCTGGATCAACACCTCTCTGGCGCCGCTGACGCGCGACGATCCCATCCCGATTCCTCGAGGCGGCACTCTGCGTCTTCCGCTCATAGCGACACTACCCAACGCCGCCAGCGGCCAGACGAAACCGGCCGGCGGCTGGCCGGTCGTCATCGTACAGCACGGCGTAACCGTGAGCCGGCTCGTGTCTCTTGCCGTCGCCGATGCATTCGCACAGGCAGGCTTCGCGATGATCGCGATCGATCTTCCGTTGCATGGAGTGACTGATACGAGCAGCCCATTCTTTCAGGGGCCCGGATCCCCGTTCGGCGATAACGAGCGACATTTCGGTCTCGATAATGTCGGACCTGTCGGCGACTTGATGCCTGATGGCGAGATCGATAACGGCTGGCAGATCTTCAACGTAGCGAATCCGCTAAACGCGCGCGACCATGCGCGTCAGACCGTCTCTGATCTATTCCACCTCGTCCGAACCGCGCCGACGATGGATTTCGACGGCGATACGAATCCCGATCTCGACGGCGACAGGCGCCATTTTCTGAGTCTGTCTCTGGGAAGCATTCTCGTAGTCGGCTTCCTGGCAAACACCGACGAGGTCAACACGGTCTCGATGACGAGCGTCGGCGGCCCATTTTCCGACTTCCTTTACGATCCCGAAGCCGTCAACTTCGGCTTGCCGATTCGAGACGGCATCGTGGCGCAGGGACTTCCTTTCGGATCGCTGGGCTTCGACGGGTTCGCGCGCGATCTGCAGACAGCGATCGACCCTATCGATCCCGTGAATTACGCCGAAGAGGCTGCGGCGCGACATCCGATCCATCTCATCGAGATCGTCGGTGACGAATCCGTGCCCAACGGTCTCACCGCAACGATCGCATCGCTGATGGGGATCGGACGAGTCAATACCACGACGATCGTGCCGACCGGGGCCAGCGGACTCACGAGCCTCGTTGGAGGGGAGCACTCGTCTCCGTTCAACCCGGTACCCAATTTCGCCGTAACGGCTGAAGCTCAGACTCAGATCGTTACGTTCGCGGCATCAGGCGGCACGACCATACTGATCTCGGACCCATCGGTCGTACAGTGAGAGCGGGAGTTGATCTTCTGATGAATAGTGATCATTTATTCCGCACTGCGGCACTGAGCGTCTTCGTCGGCGTTTCCTGGTCAAGCAGCTTCGCACAGGAAGCACCGCCCGTGGAGGAGATAACTGTTACCGGTACGTTGTTACTTCGGGAGTCGCAGTTCGACGTCACTGTCCCGCTCGAGACCATCTCTCGCGAAGATTTCGATGCCTCCGGCGTCAACGAGTTCAGCGACATCCTCGAGGATCTAACGATCAATACCGGATCGCAGAACAATCCGGATTCGTTCACGCAGAACTTCAGCGCGGGAACGAGTAACGTCAATCTGCGCGGTCTCGGCGTCGGTTCGACACTCGTGCTCATCAACGGCCGGCGTCAGACCCAAAGCGCGGTCGCAACAGACCGCGGCGAGACCTTCGTCGACACTTCATCGCTACCGCCGATGATTGCCTTCGACCGAATCGAAGTACTCAAGGACGGCGCCACTTCGCTTTATGGTTCGGACGCAGTCGCCGGCGTAGTCAATTTCCTGACGCGCGACAACTTCGAAGGTCTCGAATTCGAACTCAGTCGACAAGGCGCCGACGAGCACCCTCAGAACGATCTTCAAATCAGCGGGCTCTTCGGCGGCGGCAACGATCGGACGCATGTTCTGGTCGCCGGGAATATTCTTTCCAGGGATCCGCTGACGACATTCGATCGCCGCTTGTCCGGACCTGCAGACGATCTAAGCCAGGCAGGCAACCCGGGATCCTTCCTCGTCCCGTCGCTGCCGGGCAACCCGCTTTATGCGCCGATCTGGACCGCCGCATTCGACGGCAATCTCAACGGCGTCGCCGACGGTGTGGAGCCGCAGCTCGGGCTCCCGCCCGTACCGGGTGCCAATCTGCCCGTGTTCGCGGATCCGGATTGCGCAGCGATCGCCGCCCAAAGCCCTCAGGCAGTTCCGACGTTCGAAGCCGTCGTGCCTACACCTGCCGGCGATGTCCCGATCGGACTTTGCCAGTTCGATTTTGGCGAGTACTTCTCGATCGTTCCGGAGGAAGAGCGAGCCGCCGCATTTCTGAAGGTCGATCACATCTTCGACGACTCGCTGACGGGACAGGTGGAATTTCATTACGCCGACAATGAAGCGATACGTAACAACTCACCGTCGTTCCCGTTCGCACGATTTCCGACCGTCCCAGCCGCGCATCCGGATAATCCTTTCGGCACTGACGCTAACTTTATCGGCCGCATCCGCGGCGCAGGCGGAACCGCGGTACCCAGTATTCACAGCTCGAAGCTTCGGCGTTTCGCCGCAAATCTCGAAGGTGACATTAACGACAACTGGCGCTTCGACGTGGGCTTTACGACCAGCGAGAACGACTTCACGGTCGTGACAACAGACGTACTCATCGACCGCTTCGGGTTGGCGATCCAGGGCCTCGGCGGGGCGGGATGCGACCCCATCTCGGGAAACCCGGGCGTCGGTCCCTGCGTCTATTTCAACCCGTTCGGTACGGCGCTGACTGGCACCGGAACACAGAACTCGAATGCGCTGTTCGATGACATCATCGGGGATTTTCGATTCGACGCGACGAGTGAACTCAAAACACTCGATGCGGTCTTCGCGGGCCAGGTCGGAGAACTCTCAGGTGGTCCGGTCGGACTTGCCGTTGGCGCTCAGATCCGAGACGACAAGCTCGCATACGACTACGACGAGAACAGTAACTCGGATAACTTCCTGTTCTTTGCTGGCACGCCCGACTTCGGCGGTAGCCGTGACGTCAGTTCGGTTTTCGCGGAACTCGCGCTGCCGATCTCGGATACCCTGGAACTTCAGCTGGCCGCACGCTTCGAAGATTACGGAAGCGGCGTCGATTCGACTGATCCCAAGGTTTCTTTCCTTTATCGTCCGACAGAGCAACTCTCGGTGCGC
>CAJIBS010000072.1_pt1 | contig 20099 bp, 22 predicted proteins | sample 9199411 | NCBI WGS metagenome assembly CAJIBS01 (sample SAMEA7708312, study PRJEB35096) | sediment metagenome | biome: marine neritic benthic zone biome [ENVO:01000025]; feature: sediment [ENVO:00002007]; material: shallow marine sediment [ENVO:03000034] sea grass bed [ENVO_01000059] ... | reverse complement strand
ACCCGATGGCCTGGAAATCGACGGTGGCGAGATCAAAGGCGGCCGAATCGATAGCGCAGGCGACCATCGCATAGCGATGGCGTTTGCAGTTGCCAGTCTCAAGGCATCCGAGACGATCGAAATCCTCGATACGGGCCCCGTTGCCACATCTTTTCCGGATTTCCTGACGGTCGCGGCGCAGACCGGTTTTCAGATCGAAGTGCTGTCTGGAGCCGGCGGTGGGTAACTCCGTACCCGTTATCGCGATCGACGGTCCGTCTGGCTCGGGAAAGGGAACCATCGCTCGCGGGCTCGCTCGCAGACTCGACTGGCATCTGCTCGATAGCGGCGCGTTGTATCGGCTCGTCGCACTCGTCGCGACGGAGCGATCCTTGGCGCCTGACGACGAGGACGGACTCGCGGAAGCGGCAGGGACAATGGATGTTGAGTTCTCGTCGGCAAACGATTCGGAGCAGATTCTCCTGTCCGGGCGCGACGTCACAAGCCAGCTAAGGACCGAAGAGCTAGGTGCAACCGCCTCCCGCGTCGCCGCCGTGCCACGTGTCAGAGAGGCTCTCCTGGAGCGCCAGCGGGCGTTCGCGAGGCAACCTGGTCTCGTTGCCGACGGTCGCGATATGGGCAGCGTTGTATTCCCGCAGGCGATCCTGAAAGTCTTTCTGACCGCAAGTCCCGACGAAAGGGCCCGAAGGCGTCATAACCAGTTGAAAGAAAAGGGGATTGATGTTAGCCTGCCGGCCCTTTCCCGAGAGATCGCCGAGCGGGACGAGCGTGACGCTAACCGTAAGGTAGCGCCGCTGAGAACCGCTGAAGGGGCTCGCATTCTGGATACCACCGGGATGACACCGACGGAAGTCGTAGAGCAGGTCGTAGCCTGGCTCGCAGAGGCGAACTGATCGGCGAGATGCGAATGAATGGTGGCTTTGGCAGGACGCTTGAAGCCTTGTTAGATAACCGTCGGTACAGGAAGGACCGGCGACGTGCTGGAGGGTGCCGCCCAAGCGGCCAACATAATGACCGAAACTTTTGCGGAGCTACTTGAAGAAAGTCTAGCTAATCAACAGATTAAGCAGGGTGCAATCTTGACGGCCGTTGTCGTCGATGTGAACCCGGATGTCGTAATCGTCCACGCCGGCCTCAAGTCGGAAGCCGTCATCCCGGCAAATCAATTTCTCGATGAAAACGGCCATGTAGAAGTCGAGGTAGGCGATGAAGTCGAGGTCGCGCTCGACGCGGTCGAGGACGGCTTCGGCGAGACACGACTGTCTCGCGAAAAAGCGAAGCGCGCCAGAACCTGGCGACGGCTCGAAGAATCTTTCGAAGACAGCAAGATCGTCAAGGGAACGATCAGTGGTCGTGTACGTGGCGGATTCACGGTCGATATCGACTTCGTCCGCGCATTCCTCCCCGGCTCATTGGTCGACGTCCGCCCGGTACGTGATCCCACAGCGCTCGAGGGCAGCACGCTCGAGTTCAAGGTCATCAAGCTCGACCAGAAACGTAACAACGTCGTTGTTTCGCGCCGTGCGGTTGTCGAAGAAGAATACAGTGCCGAACGCGATGAACTCCTCAAGAATCTGCAGGAAGGCGCCGTTCTCAAGGGTATCGTCAAGAATCTGACCGACTACGGCGCGTTCGTCGATCTCGGCGGCATCGACGGGCTGTTGCACATTACTGATATGGCGTGGAAGCGCGTCAAGCATCCGTCCGAAGTCGTCAATGTCGGCGACGAGATGGATGTGAAAGTTTTGAAGTTCGACCGCGAACGCAATCGTGTCTCTCTCGGGCTCAAACAGCTTGGCGATGATCCGTGGATGGATCTCGGCAGACGCTATCCTCCCGATTCACGCCTTTTCGGCAAGGTGACGAACATCGCCGACTACGGCTGCTTCGTCGAGATCGAAGAGGGCGTCGAAGGCCTCGTTCACGTGTCCGAGATGGACTGGACCAACAAGAACGTCAGCCCTCACAAGGTCGTACAGATTGGCGACGAAGTCGAAGTCATGGTTCTCGACATCGACGAAGAACGTCGTCGAATCTCACTGGGACTCAAACAATGTAAAGCCAATCCCTGGGCGGATTTCGCCGAGAGCTACAACAAGGGCGACAAAGTTTCGGGGCAAATCAAATCTATTACGGACTTCGGTGTGTTTATCGGCCTTCCGGGCGGCATCGACGGACTTGTCCATCTTTCCGATCTTTCCTGGGAACTGGCGGGCGAAGAAGCGGTGCGCAACTACACCAAGGGTGAGGAACTCGAGACAACTGTATTGGCCATCGATCCGGAACGCGAGCGTATCTCTCTCGGCGTCAAGCAGCTCGACAAAGATCCTTTGTCACTGTTTATGGCCGAGCACTCGAAAGGCGGAATCGTCAAAGGCATCATCCAGGAAGTCGATGCCAAAGGCGCCACCGTCGAACTCGAGGGTGGCGTGATCGGACAGCTACGCGCTTCCGAGATCTCCAGAGATCGAGTAGAGGACGCGCGAATGGTGCTCAAAGCCGGCGAAGAACTCGAAGCAACATTTACCGGCGTTGACCGCAAGACGAGAGTGGTCTCGCTGTCGATCAAAGCCAAGGAAGCGCATGAAGAAGCGCAGGCAATCAAGACTTACAAATCCGACGCAGGGAAACCTGCTGCAGGAGCGACGTTGGGCGACTTGCTGAAGGAACAATTGACTTCCGACTAGTCGCCTTAGTTTATAACAACAAGAAGGGTTCGCTGTGGCCTGAGAGGATGGTGCCTTGCCATGACAAAATCCGAGCTGATTGAATCGATCGCCCGCAAACAGAAACATCTGCCAGCCAAAGATGTTGAGCTGGCCGTGAAACACATTTTGGAGCTGATGAGCGAATCGCTGGCCAATGGTCAGCGGATCGAAATACGCGGTTTTGGCAGTTTCTCTCTGCATTACCGCCCCCCTCGAATGGGCCGCAATCCCAAGACAGGCGACGCAGTCGCTCTGGCAGGTAAACATGTGCCTCATTTCAAACCCGGGAAGGATCTGCGGGAACGAGTCAATGCAGGACGCGAACTACCGGTACGCAGCTAGCGTCGCACCGACGCTCGGGCACTAGCGTGTCTACGGTACGCAAGGCCGTATATATCGTCTCGCTGGTATTGGTCGCGCTGTTCACGGCCGTATTCGCATACAACAACCAGGCCACCGTTCCTCTCGATATCGGATTTACCCGATTCGAAGAGGTGTCGATGGCTCTCGCCTTCGCTATGTGCTTTGCGTTCGGCTGGCTATTCGGCCTCATTACCGTGGGTGCAGCGATGCTGCGTATGGCGTCCGAAAGACGACGTCTGCGTCGCGAATTAAAGCTGGCTGAAGCCGAGGTCAGCAGTTTGCGCAGCCTGCCGCTGCAAGATGCCAACTGAAGCGACATTTTTCCTGGCGGGGCTATTTATCGTAGCGGCCGCGACGGGTTGGGCGTTCGCACGATATTCATTTCTGGATCGGGACCAACCGCCTGGCCCTCCGGTAAACGCCGATTATCTGAGAGGACTGAATCTCGTACTGAATCGCCAGACGGATGAGGCCCTTGAGCTTTTCGTCCGAATGGCCAAAGTCGACGACGAAACGCTGGAAACCCATTTCGCGCTCGGCCATCTATTCAGACGACGCGGCGAGGTCGATCGCGCCATACGCGTGCATCAAAACCTGCTCGCCCGACCCAATCTGAGCGACGCCCAGCGAGATCAGGCGCTGTTTTCGCTAGCGCAGGACTATTTGGGGGCCGGGCTGTTCGATCGAGCCGAGAAACTGTTCGCGGAACTACGCGGAAGCTCGAACCTGGGGCAAGCCGCGCTCGAGAATCTCGTCGACATTTACGAACGCGAAAGCGATTGGTCCAAAGCGATCGAGGCGCACCGCGAGCTGGAGGTCGCTACCGGTGAGAAATCGACACAGGTTGCGCACTACTATTGTGAGCTTGCCGAACGTGCCCGTATCGGCGGCGATCTGGACCTCGCACGCCAGCATCTCAAAAGCTCCGTAAGAAGTGAGACCGGCGCGTTCCGCGGCACACTGATTCGGGCCGCTATCGCTAAGGAAGAAGAAGACTACGCGCAGGCGCTGCGATTGTACGAACGTGTGCTGGAGTCGGACCAGCGTCTCATGGTCGAGGTGCTTCCAGAACTCATCGCGTGTTATGAAGCAACCAATCGGCAGGCCGAACTCGAGCGATATTTCGAGTCGCTGATCGCCGTGGGGGGTACGATCAAGCAGAACCTCGCTTACGCGATCGTTCTCAACGGTTTGACTGATCCACCCATCCTAAGAAGATGCGTCGAGGACTTCATACTCCACAATGACGTACTCACCTCTGTCGTCGATGCTCAGCACATCAGATCCCTGTCGGATGAAGATCGCGAAAACGAAATCGTTCGCATCGCGAGCGGTCTACGACAGCTTGCTCTCGCGAGCGCTCGGTATCGCTGCACGTCGTGCGGCTACAGCTCGCAGCGACTTGTCTGGCATTGCCCAAGCTGCAAAGCATGGGAGACGATCAAGCCTATTCAGGCTTTCCAGCTCGAGCGACTGATCGCATAAGCACAGATCAAGTATCTCAACGTTCCCGCCAGATAGGCGTGCTGAACAGCGCGACACCGCCCTTTAGGCTCTCCCGCTCACCAGCGTGAAATAAGGAGTTTCGCCATGCTACGGAGATTTAGAGGGCTGTGCTGTCTCATCGCATTCGGTGCGGCTGCGCCCGCGCTTTTTGCGGGCCCGGTTAACATCAATACGGCCGACGCCGAGACGCTTGCACTCGAGCTAACGGGCGTCGGACCAGCGCTAGCCGCCGCGATAGTCGAGTACAGGGAGCAGTACGGCGCGTTCGAGAGCGCCGAATCGCTGATGCAGGTCAGCGGCATTGGAGCTCGAATCATCGAGATGAACAGGTCGAACATTCTCGTCAGCGACGCTTAAAGCGACTCGCAGGACGGAAAGAGCCGTTCTGTTCCGGAAGCCCGGCCGTTCGCGAGAACGGGACGGGCTTCTCTTATCGCCGATTACCTTCTCCGGTATCATTTCGCCCCGAAACCGCGAACCACGAGACAGCGACGTGGCGCGAAATACGGAGTGATCTTCCATTGATGTCAACAATCCGCTCTGCCGTCTTTCCTGTAGCCGGCCGAGGAACGAGATTCCTGCCTGCAACGAAAGCCTCTCCGAAAGAGATGCTTCCGATCGTCGACAAACCGCTAATTCAGTACGCCGTTGAAGAAGCGCTCTCTGCCGGCGCACAAAAGCTTATTTTTGTTACAGGTTCCTCGAAGCGCGCGATCGAGGATCATTTTGATATCGACGCGGAACTCGAGCGCGTTCTAGACGAGTCGGGTAAACAAGACTTGTTGTCCGTCGTCCGTGACATCGTCCCAACCGGCGTCGACTGCATCTATATCCGTCAGGGCACGCCGCTCGGCCTCGGTCACGCCGTACTGTGCGCGCGACCGGCTGTCGGCAATGAGCCCTTCCTCGTGCATCTTGCCGACGATTTGATCTACAGCGAGAAGTCTTGTCTGAAGCAAATGAGGGATCATTTCGGTCGATACGGTTGCAGTGTCCTCGGTGTCGAGACGGTGCCTGAAGATCAAACCGGTAGCTATGGGATCGTCGCCATCGAGGACGAGGGCGGAGGCATCCAGCGCGTTACGAGAATCGTCGAGAAGCCCGATCCGAAAGAGGCGCCTTCCAATCTCGCTGTTGTCGGCCGCTACATACTGACGCCCGGTATTTTCGACAAACTGGCATCCACCGGGAGAGGCGCCGGCAACGAGATTCAGTTAACGGATGCGATCGCAAGACTGATTTCCGACGAGCCTGTACATGTGCTGCCCTTTGAGGGCGTTCGCTACGATTGTGGTAGCAAACTCGGCTATCTTCAGGCAACGGTGGAGTACGGATTGCGTCACGCCGACCTTGGCGATGATTTTCGGGCCTATTTGAAGGACCTGGATACTTAGGCGTAGCCGACGAGCGAATTTCGCGTAATGTCGGCAAGAGTCGGCGTACCGGCTTGCTGCATCATAATGCGCAGCTCCCGATCGAGAATCTCCAGTACGCGTTCGACGCCTGACTGACCGAAGGCCGTCAATCCCCATAGATAAGGACGGCCGATGCAGACTGCATCCGCACCGATCGCCAGTGCCTTAAAGACATCAGTTCCGCGCCGAATACCACCATCCACGAGAACCGGGATGCGACCAGCTACCGCATCCACGACTTCCGGCAACGAGTCGATCGTCGCTCGCCGGCTGTCGATGGCACGACCGCCGTGATTGGAGACAATCAAACCGTCCACGCCGTGCTCAACAGCAAGAGCCGCGTCTTCATGAGTGACGATCCCTTTCAACACGACACGCATCGATGTCAGGTTCTTCAAGCGCTCGACGAATGCCCAATCCATCTGGGGCGCCCGCGTGTTGCTGATCGCAGAAAGATCGAGCCCATCGAACATCGGTTTCCGCGCAACCGAGCCCGCAATGCCGGGTGTATGACATGCCAGGCACTCCTCGTTGGTCGCTCGCTGAAATCGATCCAGCGCTTCCCGGTTGCTGTTCGGGAGATCTACGGTGAGCGCGACGACGGGGCAACCCGCGTCTTCCGCTCGGCCGACCAGAGCTTCAGTGATTCGCCAGTCTTCTGTCGGGTAAAGCTGGTACCACACCGGAGCACCGCGGGCGGCGTTAACGTCTTCGACACTCGTAGTGGTAACGGTCGAGAGAATCTGCAGAGCGTCGCGTTGCGCGGACGCGCGCGCCACGGCGAGTTCTCCTTCGGGATGAAACATCTTGTGAGTTCCACAAGGCGCAATGATTATAGGCGCCGAGTGCCGAGTCCCGAAGAGTTCAATTCCCGTATCGATATGACTGACGTCAACGAGACGCCGGGAGCGAATCTGAAGCTTATCGAAGCCTTCTCGATTGGCAATGAGCGTCGCTCCATCGTCGACACCCATCGCCATATACGTGAAGTGCGCGTCAGTTAGTTTGGCTCTCGCGATCGGTTCGAAATCGAGAACGTTAATGGCATCGGCAACGTCGTCGAGTAACGCCGCATCCGCACCGGCGAGCTGAGCGAACGCACGACTCGCTGGTGTCAGTGCCGGGCTTGCTGCCAGGTAACTAAGGAACGCCCGTCGAGAGGTCAAAACCGTCATGCTTGCTCCTATTGCGGCTCGGAAGCCGCGAGTTCCGCCCTAATTTCCTGGTTGTGCTCGCCCAGCCGCGGCGGATAGCGCCGATACGTCGGTCCATTCTCGGACATCAGAATCGGATTGCCAATTGACTTCACGACGCCCAGCGAAGGGTGTTCGAGCTCAACGATCATGCCGCGTGCTTTGAGATGCTCGTCCGTGAGCGTTTCATCGGGAAAGTTGATCGGCCCGGACGGTATTCCGCCGGCAACGAACTCGCTAAGCCAGTCTTCGGCATCACGTGTCACGAGGATTTCCTCGAGTAGCGGTATGAGTTCCTCGCGATGCTGATTACGCAGCGGGTTCGACTCGAAACGCGGGTCGGTCATCAACGAGTCATCGATACCAAGAATCGAGCAAAAACGCTCCCATAGTCTCTCAGTGCCCACGGCGACGATGATGTCCTTATCCCGCGCGCGAAGAGGCTGATAAGGGCTGATAGTTGGGTGCACATTTCCAAGGCGTGGCGGTCGCTCCCCGTCTGCGAAGAAGCTGCCACCGAAATTCGCGAGCCAGGTCGTCTGCGCGTCGACGAGCGACACGTCGATAAACTTCCCGAGGCCGGTTCCTCTTGCATCTCGTTCATAAAGCGCAGCCTGAATGCCCATCACCGTATAGAGTCCGGCTGTGATATCGGCCATCGGTGTGGGGAAACGGCTCGGCCCGCCATCGGGATCACCGGTCAGTGCCATGAGGCCGGCTTCACCCTGCGCGATAATGTCGTAGCCACCGCGATTGGCTTTCGGTCCGGTATGGCCGTAGCCGGAGATCGCCGCGTAGATCAGGCGGGGATTCAGGCGCCGCATCGCATCCGGGTCGATCCCGGCACGCTGTAACGACGCGATTCGCGGGATATTCGTGACGAAGACATCGCTGCGTGCGATCAATCGATGCAAGACCTCGACATCATCCGGGTCTTTGATGTCGAGTTCGAGACTGCGTTTGTTACGGTTGACCGACAGGAAATACGCGCTCTCGGTATCGAGAAACGGCGGTCCCCAGCGACGCGATTGATCTCCGGTCCCGCGACGCTCGATCTTGATGACGTCCGCACCGAGATCGCCCAGCATCATGGCGCAGTACGGGCCGGCCAGCGCCTCAGTCATCTCGAGTACGCGAATATCTCCAAGTGGCGAAATTTCGGCCACGCATAAGCTCCAGGACACAACGGTGCGGCGACTCTAGCGTGTAATCCCGCGCACGACAACGATTGCGCAGCGGTCATAAAACCACGCATGGAACGAATAATTTGACTGAGATGGCCGCCCGGCCCGGGGCGATCGGCGCGGATCTAGAGCAGGATGACGGTTGCAACGTAGGCGACGAATATCGCCAGCGATGCAAAGCTCAGTGCGTCAAGTTTCAGGAATCTCTGAATCATGGTCATATCTCCAGGAGGAGAAGTATGACGCCGTCAAAGCCCTCAGATTGGAAGATTTACGCCTATTGTTATAACCGGCCAGCATGAAGCGCTGCGATCCGGAATATGGCCGCCCCGCTAGCCGAAACGGAGCGCAACCAGCAGCGTCAAAGGGATTACGGCAGCCCAGAGAATCAGCCCCAGTGCGACGACGCGCCCGCGTAAATTGGCGATCGTCTCTCGCGTAAATTCCATGCCAACGAAAAACAAGGCGGCCACGATCAGCGCCCGCGAGGCCCACTGGACCACGTCGTAGAGTTCCTGGGGCATCTGCAGCCCCATCCGAACGCCCGTCCCGACGAAAGAGGCGAGAATGAAAAGGACGATGAACGTCGGTATACGGATCTTCGCTCCGCCGGAGCCGGCTTTGAGTCCGAAATACAGCGTGACCGGTATAAGCCAAAGGGTTCGACCGAGTTTTACCGTCGTCGCGACATCCGTCGCTTCCTGGCCGTACACCGCGGCCGTTGCGACGACAGAACTCGTATCGTGAACGGCGAGCGCAGCCCAGATGCCGAACTGGGTCTGCGACATCTCGAGCCACTGGCCGACTAACGGAAACGTCAGTAGCGCAACCATGTTCAGGAAAAACACGATCGCGAGCGCGAGCGCTAGCTGATCCGGTCGCGCCTTCAGGATAGGGCTCAGCGTGGCGATTGCTGTCCCTCCACAGATAGCCGTTCCCGCGGCCATTAGCCGGCTCAAAACATTGTCGACCCGCAGCAACGTTCCAAGGGCGATACCGGCCAGCAAGGTCAGGATCACGTAGACGATGATGATGCCAGCGTATTCCTGGCTCACCTGCCACATCCGCATCGAATCGAGATTGAAGCCGAGCAGGACGATCGCCGTCTGCAACGCGAGTTTTCCATACCCGCTTGCGCCGTCTATGACGCAGCGATTGAGGCTCAGCGACAGCGCGGCGCCAATGAGCAATGCGAATAGCGGATTCCCCCAGATGACCAGGGGTATCAGCGCTAGCGGGACCAGCCAGAACGTTGGGATACGCGAACTCAAGCGCTGCGATAGAGCTTGGTCATGACGAACTCTTTGTGCCCCAGTGCTTCTGCCGCGGTAAGCCGCCCGTTGGCGGTCTGGAGAATCATGTCGATCAACGCATCGCCCGCTTCGGGAATCGTCATCTCACGACGCACCACGCCGGAAACGTCGACGTCGATATGCTCGCCCATCGTTCGCACCGTTCTCGGGTTACCCGTGATTTTGATGACGGGCATGATCGGATTACCGATGATGTTGCCCTGTCCGGTCGGAAAGCAGTGAACGACGTAGCCTGCAGCAGCCTGTATCGTGTTGCATTCCGCCGCAGCCGACGACGTATCCATGAAGTATAGCCCCGGCCCCTGCGAGGGAGCTTCCGCGGGCTCGAGCACGTCGATATAGCTGACCTGCTTGCCGATCTTCTCGAGGTTGCCTAGAGCCTTTTCCTCGATGGTCGTCAAGCCTCCTGCAATATTGCCTTTCGTTGGCTGGCTGTCGGAGAGATCAGAAGTCTTATAGGGCTCGACGACTTCGTCCTGATAAGCCTGCCAGGTTCGCATGAACTTCTCGCCGATTTCGGGAGTCGCCGCACGGGAGGCGCAGATGTGCTCGGCGCCGGTGATCTCGGTCGTCTCGCCGAAGCAGCCGTAGACACCGCCCGGAATCCATTTGTCGTACATGTTGCCAACGGCAGGACAGGAAGCGAGCCCAGTCGTTGTATCCGATTCACCGCACTTCGCTGCCACCCACAGATCCGAGTAGCTGCATTCCTCGCGCTGCCATCCCGACGTCTCGTGCACGAACTGTTTCGCAGTGCGCGAGGCAGTAGCAATCGTCTCGATATCGCCGTGCTGCTCGATCGAGAAGCCGACAACCCGTTTGCCGGTCGCGGCGATTCCATCAACGATCTGCTGTGTCCAGCCCGGCTCGATACCGATGACGACGCAGGCAGCAACATTGGGATTGCTACCGGTTCCGATCATCGTGCGGAAATGCAATTCCAGATCTTCGCCGAACTGCAGCCTGCCGTAAGCGTGGGGGAGGGCGATGGTGCCCTGGATATTGTTGGCGACAGCCTCACAAGCGGCATTCGATATATCGTCAACTGGGAGGATCGCAACATGATTGCGGACTCCGACGCGACCGTTCTCGCGCCGGTAACCATTGAAAGTCATTTCGGAAGACATTAGCAGCCCCTTGCTACCAGCGTTTGGTTTTCAGATTGTGCGTGTGCACGTGTTCACCCTTCGCGATATCGGCGACGAATTTTCCGATATCTACGCCGTACTTGATCGCCGTATCACCGTCGGCCAGATCACTGAGCGCGATCTTGTGCCCGATCGGAACGTCATGCTTCGCCGATATACGAAAATCGCTGTTGTCTTCGGTCACGACGCATAGAAGGTCATCTCCGGCTTCAACGCCTTCGACGACAACTACGCCCACGTTATCGCGAAGATCGTGGACTAATAACTGCGGAACGCTCATCCGCGTTTCCTCCTCTTACAGATTGTTGATGATTCGTCACCCGATCCAGGACCTGGTGATCCCCATCCCGAGAAAGCCGATCAGACTACCTCGGGTTACTGTTCTTCGGCCGCAAGAATGCGCATGACTTCTTTGGCCGCCTGACTGGCCTCTAACCGCGTTAATTCTTCTACCGCGTCGGCATCGCTGCGTTTTGCAGCCGCTATTATCTGTCTAAGGTTCTCGATACTCTCGCCGGAGCGCTCATCCGAACGACGAGGATGCCGCAATCCGAGCGATCGCCATTGCCATATTCGTGCATGCAGAGTCGCAAGCATAGACGTCAGCGTCTCGCTCCCCGTGCCTGACACTATGACGTCATAAAAACTCGTCTTTGCATCAAGGACGGCTTCGGCGTCGCCGCTATCGTACGCATTAACGACCGACTCGAGCGCAGCTTCCAGAGCGCTCATGCTTGCCTCGTCAGCTTGCTCGACGAAAATACGCGCTGCCAAGCCGTAGAGCACCGCACGGATTCGGTAGAGATCCTCGGCTTCATCACGGGTCAGCCCTCGTACGACGGGACCCTTATTGGGAATGACTTCGATGAGGTGCTCGGTTTCGAGCTGTCGAAGTGCTTCGCGGATCACGGTACGCGAAACATCCATCGTCTCGATGAGCTCGCGCTCCGTCAGGCGTTTACCCGCCGGCAACTGTCCGGAAACTATCGCATCACGCAGGCCTTCCAGTACTTGCTGACGCAGTGAGGCCGCGGTTTTCTGGACCTTCGAAAGGGCGGGCTGGCTCATATCGCGCTATTGTAATACCATATTACGGTCTCTGCGAACCCTAATGAGGACGCGACGTTCATGACATCGGAACCCGTCAAACTAGGTATCGTCGGGCTCGGCCGCTGGGCCAGAGTGCTGACACGTGCCGCCAAGAAATCCAGCAAACTCGAAATTGTTTCGGGTTATAGCCGCTCCGCCGAGAAGCGTGAATCCTTCGAGCAGGAATTCGGCGTCCCGGGCGCGCCGGATATGGCCTCGCTGCTGGCCAACCCGGAAATCAAGGGCGTCATTCTCACGGTGCCGAATGAACAGCATCTTCCGGTCGCCGAGCAAGTCGCCAGAGCCGGCAAGCACGTCTACACCGAAAAACCGATCGCGAACACACTCGAATCCGGCCTTGAGATCGAGGCGCTGCAGTCGCAATACGGCGTCCATGTCATGGTCGGGCACAGCGCGAGATTGCTCAAGGGCACCCGCATGATTCGCGAAGCCATGGACAATGGTGAACTTGGGCGAGTCGTCTTCATCGAAGCGAATTTCTCGAACGAACGTGCGCTCGAGATCACTCCCGACACATGGCGGTGGTATCGCGATAAGGCGCCGGGAGGACCGCTGTCACAGCTCGCGATCCACCAGTTCGATTCACTGCACTACATCGGCGGCGAGATCACGGAAGTGTCTTCGATCGCATCGAAGCTCTCACCGGTCGGCGCCGAAGTCGATGACCAGTCTATGACGACGCTTAGATTCGCGGACGGCAAGCTGGGGTACGTCGGCTCGAGCTGGACATCGCCGGGAATCTACTCGATTCGGGTCTTCGGACAAAAAGGCCTCATGCATTTCGAACTCGATTTCAGCACCTGGGATACGCCGGATCGCTTACACGAGACCTCGCTGCTCTACATCCAGCGCGGCAAAGACGGCTACAGCAAACGCGAGGTGCTGGAAATTCAGGAAGGCGACATGTTCCAGGACGAACTCGAAATGTTCGCTGATGTCTGCACTACCAATACCGCGTGCGAGCTCAGCGCCGACAGCGGCAACGTCGCGCTCGCGGTGGTCTATGCGGCGCTGCGTTCGGTCGACCGGAACGGACAGGCCGTATCGCTTTCTGAGGTTATCGAAGAATCGAGGGCAAAGTTGTCCGCCGCTTAGCGATGGGCGGTTAAGGCACCAACTCAAACCTTCGCGGCGAGCAAAGGACGCAGATAATGAGCAAACTTGAAAGCAGATATTTTATTGACTTGACGCAGCCGGAAATCGCGGCACAGCTCCGCAGCAACCCTCTCGTTGTATTGCCTGCCGGTAGTGTTGAGCAGCACGGTCCGCATCTTCCTACGGGAACTGATATCTATGCCGCCAACGTCATCGGCCACGAGGTGGCGGAGAGGATGGATGGCCTGGTACTTCCGGGCGGTCCGCTCGGTGTCACGCCGATGCACATGCCATTCGAAGGCACGCTTACGCTGACACCAGAGACCTATATGAGTGTCGTCGAGGAAACTTGCGTGTCGACGGCGCAGCATGGCGCGCGCCAGCTACTGATTCTCAATTGGCACGAAGGCAATATCCCCTCGCTGTCGATTGCTGCTGACAAGCTGCACCGCGATCACGGAATGACCGTCGTAACGGTGCAGGCCTGCTACGTCGCCGCAGAACTCTACGGCAAGGACTGTGGCGGGCTCACGCACGGAGGCGAGATAGAAGCCCTGGCGATTCTCGCGCACCGTCCCGAGCTCGTGCATCTCGACCGCATCGACTATTCGTCCGACCATGACCACGGCCGCAAGATGGACAAGCTGCGCCGGACTAGAACTTTTCAGCCCGTGCTGAGGGACATTCGCACGATCGCGGAAACCGGCTGGTACGGCAGTCCCGAGCACGCTACCGTCGAGAAAGCCTTGAAAATGCTCGCCGACATCTCGGATGCGATCGCGACCGAGGCCACCGATATTTTCGGCCAGCTGGAGGCGGCACAGGGCGGTGTCGCTGAAGTACGTCGGCTGCAGGAGGCCGGCTGAGCACCGGCAACGAGCAGTCGCCGCAACGTTCCCATGGCGCAAATCATCAAACTCAACGAGGCGAGAGATCTCGGGCTACCGGGACGAGTCTCGCGTCAAATACTTCCGACGACCGATACCCAGTCACCGCTGACGCTGCGCTACGTAGAGATTCCGGTGCCGGCGAAAGATGCGGCGCGCCGCGAACCCCATCTGCACACCGACTGTGAAGAATGTATTCATGTGCTGGGCGGAACGGGCGAGTTCTGGACAGAGGCTGGCTCGCAGCCTATCGGGCCAGGCGATACGGTGCTCGTACCGATCGGCGAAGCTCACGTCACGCACAACACAGGCTCCGAACCGCTCCGACTCCTTTGCTATTTCCCAGCTGGAACACTCGGCAGCCATGGATGACTACTCGCAAGACGCTTGCAGAGGTTCCGATGACGGCTAGCGAGGTTGTTTGCCTCCGACCGGAGGCGGATTTTCTCAATCTCGACGTGGTACCACCGAGATCTCTCGCTATCAGCTATCTGGAGCCGGACGACGGGTCTTTGGATGACGCGCTGTCGTCCGCACGCGCGCTGGTCATACCCGCCGTTGGTCCTGCGCTCGACCCGGCTTACTTCGAGAACAGCAAGATAGAACTGATCCAGGTCACGGGCGCAGGGGTCGATCGCCTCGATAGAGAAGCGTTGACGACGCTCGGAATAGCCGTTGCCAATGTCGCTGGTGGCTCGAACGACGCTATAGCCGAGTTCTCCGTCGCGACTGCGCTGACGCTACTGCGAAGATTCGCATGGGCGGATACCGAGGTTCGCAACGGCCGTTATGCGAAGGCAAGAGCCGAAATGCTCGCGGCCCGACTTCGCGGTTTACGCGGACTCAAGGTGGGAATCGTAGGAATGGGAACGATCGGCACCGCGGTTGCACACGCGTTCCACGCGATGGGCGCGGAGATCGTCTTCTTTGATCCGGTCGTCGAGTCCTCCGAATCCATTCAGAAACTGTCGGCAAGCCGCATGCCACTAGCAGACTTGCTGGCGTCGGCAGACGTCATCACGCTGCACGTGCCTCTGATCGAGCAAACCAGAGGCCTTCTAGACGAAGCGGCGTTGGCTCTCTTAAAAAACGATGCGATCCTGATCAACGCTGCGCGGGGCGGTATCGTCGACGAAGAGGCGCTCGCGAAAGCGCTTTCTGCGGGACAACTCGGAGGCGTCGCAATCGACGTCTATTCCGAGGAACCTCCCGAAGCTTCGAATCCGTTGCTGGCACTCGAAGGCGAGGCTGCGCAGCGAATTCTGTTTACGCCACATATCGCCGGCGTCTCGCGCCAGGCCTGGGCAACGCTCTTTCAGGTCGCGTGAGACAACGTCGTACGGGTCCTCGTGAACGGCGAGCCGCCGTTAAACCGAGTATATTAATCAGCCTTCGCCGGAGCTTAATACGATGTCAACAGGCCGTACTTTTTCGCTGACACTGACTGCAAGCCTCCTTTTGGGCGTGACGGGTATGGCTCCTCACGCACAGGACGACTACTTCGACGGCGAAACTATTACGGTCTATGTCGGGCGAACACCTGGCAGCGGTGGAGACCTTGCGGCGCGAATGTTTTCACGGTTCTGGCAGGAGAAAATCCCGGGAGACCCGACGATTGTTGTCCGCAATATGGCCGGCGGTGGCGGTGCTCGCGTCTTCAACTATGGCGCCGAGGTTGCTGATGCCGACGGTATGCATGTGATCTTCTCGCCGACGGCGGGAATCGAAGCCGTACTTCAGACTCCAGGCCTGAGAGCGAACTTCTCTGAAATGCCGTTCATCGGTGGCCTGATGAGCCCGAACATGGCCTACGTAACCACAGAGAAAGTCACGACTCCAGAGGAATTGCTCGCTACGACGGATCTTCGGTTCGGCGGCAACAGCCCGATCGCGCGAATGGACCTGCTGGGTCGTCTTGCTTTGGACACGCTCGGCATCGAGTATCAGTACGTAACCGGATTTCAGGGCGGCGCTGACATCTTTAATGCAGCGCGTCGCGGGGAAGTCGATATTCAGGTCGCTTCCCTGGCTCAGTACCGCTTTTCGATCGAACCGACGCTTGTCGAGGAAGGACTCGCGATTCCTCTTTGGCACAATCCCGGCACCGGTGCCGATGGGGAACCCTACGCGCTGGATGTCGCCTCTGATATACCGAGCTTCGAAGAGTTTTACGAGCAGGTCAACGGCGAGCCGCCATCAGGTGCCGAGTATGAAATGCTCAGATGGGTAATGCCGCGTGTGAATGACATTGTCTATGCAGCCATCGCACCCCCGGGAACACCCGAACATGCCCTGGAAATCCTGCGGGACAGTTTCGCGGCCGTCACGGAGGATCCGGCCTACCAGGAAGAAGCTGGCAAGGTTTTCGGTTTCGTGCTGCCACCGGTCGGCGCGGAGCAGGGTACGCAACTCATGCGTAGCCTCTATGACGTGACGCCAGAAGTGTCTGCTTTCCTGACCGAGTACATCGATCAAGTTCGTTGATCGATAAACCTTAGCCTACCGACAAGAGGTCAGCATCAGCATGATCGAAAGCATGCTCGAGGGACTCGCGCTCGCTTTCACCTGGCCTTCGCCGGCATATCTCTTGCTCGGCATTCTCATGGGAATTTGGATCGGCGCCGTTCCCGGTCTCGGCGGAGCGGTCGGCCTGGCGCTGATGTTGCCATTCACGTTCGGGATGGATACTGCACCAGCGTTCGCGCTCCTTCTCGGTATGTACGCGGTGACGTCTACAGCCGACAGCATCTCGTCAATCATGTTCGGGATACCCGGCACGGTGGCATCACAGGCGACGATCCTCGACGGCTATCCGCTAACGAAACAAGGCCAGGCGGCGCGCGCGTTCGGCGCAGCCTACACGGTATCTGCGTTCGGTGGCGTGGTCGGCGCGCTGCTGCTGGCGGCGTCGCTGCCAATCATTCTGCCTTTCATTAACGCTTTCGGAGTGCCGGAGTTCTTCATGCTATCGGTGCTGGGACTGACGATGGTCGGCGTACTCTCCGGCCGGTCCCTGCTCAAAGGCATCACTGTGGCCTGTTTTGGGCTGCTACTGACGACCGTGGGGTACGCAGACGCGACCGGCGTCCCGCGCTTTCATTTCGGCGTAAATTATCTGCTCGACGGGCTACCGCTGATCCCCATCGTCCTCGGCCTGTTCGGTATCCCGGAGCTCATGGAGCTTGCCGTCAAAGGCACTTCGATTTCCCGGGTCGAGCCTAAGGATTCAGGGGCAGCAGGCATCCGGCAGGGGATGAAAGATGTCCTCACTCATCGCTGGCTGACGATCAAGAGCGCTCTGATTGGTACTTATGTCGGAATGCTGCCGGGACTCGGTGCAACGATCGTAGACTGGATCGCCTACGGACACGCCGTGCAGAGCGCGAAGGACAAGTCTCAGTTCGGCAACGGCGACATCCGAGGCGTGATTGCGCCCGAGACCGCCAATAATGCCCACAAGGCAGGCGCGCTGATTCCGACTGTCGCGTTTGGCATACCGGGCAGCATTGGCACAGCGATCTTGCTTGGCGCACTCGTGATCCAGGGGCTGAGGCCGGGTCCGGATATGCTGACGTTCGATTTGCCGCTGACGTTCAGCATGGTCTGGGAGATAGCGATCGCGAATGTGATCGCAGCCGGGCTGTTGCTCTACTTCGCGCGACAGATTTACAAGATCGCGTTCGTTCCGGGACATCTGATCGTGCCAGGCGTCATGACAGTCCTGCTCATGGGCGCATGGATCGCGACGAACTCGATCGGCGACTGGTGGGTCGCGCTCGCGATGGGCACGGTCGGCTATCTCATGAAGCAGGGCGGCTGGCCGCGACCGCCCTTGATTCTGGCGCTCGTACTGGGCGCGCTCATGGAGAACAACTACCAGCTCAGCACACAGATCTACGGTCAGTATGCCTGGCTCTATTCGCGCCCGATGGTCGTCATTATCGAGTTGCTCATCCTCGTCACTGTCTTACTCGCGCTCTACGGCGTCATTAAACCGAAACCGAAGGACAACTCCGAAGCGGGCGAGGGCGCGGCCATCAATCCGCTGATTTCGTTACCGATCACATTAGCTATAGCCGCTATCTTCGGTATCGCTCTGTGGATAACGCAGGGATTCGAGCAGCGCGCAACGGCCCAGTTCCCGCAGGCGATCCTTGCGATCGGCTTGCCTCTCGTCGCATTGATCGTGATCAAAGATTTCATCGCATCCAGACAGGCTGTCGCAGAAAAAGCGAGTTTTCGCGCAGCGTGGCGCTCGGCCGTGCTCAAGGCCGAGGTACCCACCAGCGCAGTCTTCCTCGGCTTCCTTCTCGCAATGTTCGCACTGACCTACCTGGCAGGTCAGCTGGTGGCTCTACCCGTGTTTGTTGCTGCCTACCTGATGAGCTGGGGCTCATATCGATGGCCCGTCGCTCTGGCTTATGCTGCGGCGATCGCGTTCCTGCTATGGGCTTTCTACGGCCAACTGATGAATCTGTTGTTCCACCGATCGCTGCTATTTGGTTAACGAATTGCGTCGAGCGCAGATTGCAGAATCGGTGCGATATGTTCGCTCGCGGCGGTAATCTGGTCGATCTTCGCCTGCTCGGCGTTGCCGCTGGAAGGCAGTAGCGGCAACCCGGCGAGCCGCGATTCCTCTATCAGGTCCGGGTCTGCTAATGCCGCAGCGATCGCTGCACGAAGTTCGCGCGTCGCTTCCGGGTCGAGCCCCGGAGGACCGAAGAAGCCGCGTCGCATGTCGAGCATATTGACGATCGCTTGCACCGCTTCTCGCCCCTCGCCGGACGCAAGTTCCAGCGCAGTCGGCACATCGGGGTAGGGGGCGAATCGTTCTGCGCTTAGCGACAGGATCGGTCGCTCATCACCCGCCTCGATGACAGCGAGCGAAGCGGACCAGCCCGTTATGTGACCGTCACCGTCACCCTTGATGACAGCAAGCGCTGTATCGGCGTTTCCGTTGTAGCCACTGACCACTTTCAGATCGATATCGAACGCCTCAGAGAGAACGGCCATCGAATAGAAATCCTCATCCGTCCCCTGTGAGGGAAATACGAACTGCCGCGGCAACGCCCGCGCGTCCTCGATCGTCCGAATCTCGGAGGTAGCACCGACCGTCAATACCCTCGGCTCCGTCGCCGCCCTTCCGAGGTAAACGAACTCCGTGGCGCTGAATTGCGCCGCTTCGCTGCCTGACAGCTCGGCGAGGATCAGAGACGGAACGCTGGTGAACGCGATCGTTCTACCGTCGGGCTCCGCGAACCAGACGTAGTTAGAACCGCGAATACCCCCGGCTCCCGTCATGACGCGGATGCGGACATCCGCGGCGCCCGAATGTTTCGCGATATACGGAGCGATCATACGTGCGTAACGGGTCATCATTCCGCCCGCGCTGTTGGGGCTTACAAGCGTGATGACTTCGCCGCGAACGCTCGCCGCGCTAGCGGGCACAGACAAAATACCGCCAACTGCTATCGCAGCGGCTAAGCTCGCCACGCGTCGGAGATGGAATTTCACTGCTCGACGCACTTCAGCAAGTAGCGAACCAGATCATAGAGAGTCATGGCGTGTTACTAAACAAAGGAGCCAGTATGCCGTGATAGAGATCAAGCTGCAGACCAACCGCGAACAAAAGGAAGAGTGTGATCGTGAACAGAGAAGCAATAGTGAGCGAACGGACCAGCGGGAAGTGCCCGCTGACGAAGAGGTAGGCCGCAGTGAAGAGAAATATCGCCGCAACCGGGCCGAGCAGCAGGATCAGCGCGACCATGCCGATGATGCCTCCAAGCGCGAGTACTTCGCGATTCCCACGCGCGGCGAAATCGACAGGGCGTTCTTCAGCAGCCTCGTCGAAGCGCTCGATGCCGGTCGCAAGACGGATCAGTTGCGCGGTCGTCAGCAGGAAACCGACTATCGCCATCGGCAACGGAATCATGCGTGCGTTAGGCCCGAAATTCGTACTGAGATAGGCGTACACAGCGAATACGCCAGCTATCGCGCACGCGAATAGAATTTCCTGAACTCGCTGAGTCATGATGCAGCTCCCCGCGGGGCTGTCCCACGAGCACGCCTGATGAACGGCAGCGCGGTCGTCACGATTATCAACAGGAACATCACGAGCGTTATCGGCCGCGTGAGAATAAATAGGTTTCCGTATAAGCCAAGCGAGATATGCAAGTT
>CAJIBS010000338.1_pt1 | contig 20853 bp, 17 predicted proteins | sample 9199411 | NCBI WGS metagenome assembly CAJIBS01 (sample SAMEA7708312, study PRJEB35096) | sediment metagenome | biome: marine neritic benthic zone biome [ENVO:01000025]; feature: sediment [ENVO:00002007]; material: shallow marine sediment [ENVO:03000034] sea grass bed [ENVO_01000059] ... | reverse complement strand
ACTTCAAGTGGCGCGGCGACTCGCTGACGAAGTCGAAAATCAGCCTGGGATGCGTCCGATTCTAGTTCGCGACGGCGACTACTTCGTATCGCACCGCGATCGGATGCAGAAAGCGCATAGCGTCGAGGCGGATCTCTTCGTTTCCATCCACGCCGACGCGTTCCGCAACGGTTCAGCGAGGGGCGCCACGGTGTACATGTTGTCGGAAAAGGGCGCGACGGACGAAGCGGCGCGACGACTGGCTGAACGCGAGAACGCTTCGGATCTCGTCGGAGGTGTCTCGTTAAGCGATAAGGACGATCTTCTCGCAGGCGTGCTTCTCGACTTGTCGCAGAGCGCGGCGATCAGCGCGAGTTCCGTTGCAGGAAACTTCGTCATACAGCAGCTTCGCCGAGTCACTCGTATTCGAAAAACAGAAGTGCAGCAAGCGCCGTTTTTGGTTCTGAAATCTCCCGATGTCCCATCTATCCTCATCGAGACGGCCTATATCTCCAATCCCCAGGAAGAACGCGCACTGAACGATACGAAATTTCAGGCGGATCTCGCACGTTCGATTCACGATGGCATCGTGGATTATTTCCGCGCGAATCCGCCTCCCGGAAGCTACGTTGCGATGCATCCGCCACCAGTTCGTCAGGGCCCAATTCGCCACGTGATCAGTCGCGGCGAGACACTGTCGGGGATCGCAGAGCGCTATCGCATTCGGCTGGCGACTCTAAAGCGCTACAACGAGATTACCAGCGACGTCATAAAGGTCGGGCAGATTCTCACTATCCCGATCTAGAGAGGCGCCCTGATCCGGTCCTGTCAATTACGCTTATTCCTCTTACAATAAGCGGCGTGACGATTCGCCTTCTTCCCCCTCAGCTCATCGATCAGATCGCGGCAGGCGAAGTCATAGAACGGCCGGCATCTGCATTGAAGGAACTCGTCGAGAACAGTCTCGACGCCGGCGCCAAACGTGTCGACATCGAGATTCAGGCCGGCGGGACCCGACTGATTCGAATCCGTGATGACGGTGTTGGCATCGCTAAAGAAGAGCTGCCGCTGGCTCTTGCACGGCATGCGACGAGCAAGATTTCGAGCCTCGAAGGGCTCGAGCGCGTATCGACACTCGGCTTTCGTGGTGAAGCGTTGCCGAGTATTGGCTCGGTAGCCCATATGAAACTGACTTCACGAGCTCAGGGCGAAGATTCCGGATGGTCAATCGAATGCGATGGCGGAGACGTCGGACAGGTTCGACCGGCGGCGCACCCACCCGGAACGACGCTCGAGGTCAGGGATCTCTTCTTCAATACGCCCGCGAGGCGAAAATTTCTGCGCACAGAACGAACGGAGTTCTCGCATATCGAGTCGATCGTTCGTGGGCTCTCGCTCGGCCGTTCCGACGTTGCGTGGCAGCTGAAGCACAATCAGCGTGCGAACATGGCGCTTCCGCCGGCCGACACGCGAGAGGATTTTGAAGGCCGTTTGGGCCAGATCTGTGGAGAGGGTTTTCTCGAGCATGCTCGCTATTTCGAGCGCGAAATCGAAGGAATGCGCTTTTGCGGTTGGCTCGCCGATCCGACGTTCTCGAGAAGCCAGGCGGATATGCAGTTCACCTACGTTAACGGCCGCGTCGTGCGCGACAAAGTCCTTCGCCACGCTGTACGTCTCGGCTACCAGGACGTGCTCTTCCAGGCACGGCAGCCCGCGTACGTCGTTTTTCTGGACCTCGATCCTCGCCGTGTAGATGTCAATGCGCATCCGGCGAAACTGGAGATTCGGTTTCGTGATTCTCGGCTGGTTCATGATTTCGTGTTTCGCACGGTCGAGACCGCGCTCGCGAGCACTCTCGATTCCGCTGAACCGACGCCTCTTCACCCACCTGCGGAGCCACAACGAATTTCCGTCGGCGCCGGCCAACATTCGTTGACCCTTTCTCAGCCGACCAGGGCAGAGATCCACGAGCACGGACCGCTTTACGAGCGGCTGCATTCGAGCGCCGTTGAGCGGCGTGATCAGCAAGAGGTGCCACCGCTCGGCTTTGCACTGGCGCAGCTCGCGGGAATTTACATTTTGGCGGAGAACGAAGACGGTCTCGTGATCGTGGACATGCACGCGGCGCACGAGCGAGTGACGTACGAGCGCATGAAGCAATCGCTGGGGAGGGAGAAGCTCAAGCGTCAGCAGTTTCTCGTTCCCATCTCGTTGAAGGTGTCTGCGCCCGAGGCCGAGGCCGTCGAGGCTCACGCCGAGGAGCTATTGAGACTCGGTTTCGTTGTGATGCGTCGCGGGCTCGAAGAGATCCGGATCTCTGAAGTCCCGCTGCTCCTCAAGGATGCCGACGCGGAAGCTTTGCTTCGTGACGTGCTTAGCGATCTGCTGGCAACATCGAGTGTGGATCGAATCGAGGGTTCAGCTAACGAAATTCTCGCGACTATGGCGTGCCATGGTGCGATACGCGCTAATCGACGGCTTACCATCGACGAAATGAACGCGTTGCTCCGCGAAATGGAACGAACCGAGCGAAGCGACCAGTGTAATCACGGACGCCCGACCTGGTCGCGAATCACCACCGCAGAGCTCGATAAGCTTTTCTTGCGCGGTCAGTAACGATGGCCGCCGTCCCCGGCAGTATTTCCTGCATCTGCCTGACGGGACCGACAGCGACGGGAAAGACGGAACTCGCCCTCGAACTCGCTAGCGAGTTGCCGCTGGAAATCGTAAGCATGGATTCGGCGCTGGTGTACAGGGATATGGACATCGGAACCGCGAAGCCGTCTGCCGCGATACGAGATCAGGTTCCGCATCACCTCATCGATATCCTGGATGCGGCGGATTCCTACTCTGCGGGACGTTTCGTCGAAGACGCGAGCCGAGAGCTGCGCGCGATTGCTGCGCGAAACAAGATTCCTCTTTTGGTGGGTGGTACTCATCTGTATCTTCGTGCGCTGCGCGACGGACTGGCGGATCTGCCACAAGCGGATTCTGAGATTCGGCAGCGGCTGGACGAGGAGGCGGCCGTCGATGGTTGGCCAGCGTTACATTCGCGTCTCGTCAATCACGATCCTGAAGCGGCCGCGCGGATCTCACCTACCGATGGGCAACGCATTCAAAGAGCGCTCGAGGTTTACGAGATCACGGGTGAACCCCTCAGCGTGCTGCAGAAGAATTCGGTTCCAGCCGGCGATCTCGAGTTCGCGACGATCGCCATCATCCCGGACGATCGAGGAGTACTCGCGGAACGAATCGAGCGTCGTTTCGACGCGATGCTAGTGGCCGGTTTCGTCGATGAAGTCAAACGGCTGCGGTCTCGCGACGATCTCGTAGCGTCTACACCATCGATGCGAGCCGTCGGCTATCGTCAGATCTGGGCTCACCTCGACGGCGATTGCGACTGGGACACGGCGAGATCGAAAGCATTGGCAGCGACGCGTCAGCTTGCGAAGCGCCAGCTGACGTCGCTGCGTTCCGACGCGACTGCGATCCGATTCACGATGGGCGAACCGGGTCTCGGCTCACGGCTGATCGAACGTGCGCAATCGGCGCTGAATGGCCACGGGTAGCCGTTTCGACCTCGTTACCGGCGATAATCTGCTTGTAGTTCAAGCGAGTATCAATTCGGCCCTTGAAAAACGGGCTCTGTGCTACTATTTCTGACCTGTGGGATGACACCTTTAGTGAATTACGGAGTTTGGGCTTTATTGAAAAGCCGCAGCGGGTGCGGGTAGTAACTTCGGCCCTTATCTCGAAGAACCTAACAATAAGGAGATATACATGGCCAAAGGTCAGTCATTGCAGGACCCGTTTCTGAATGCGTTGCGCAAGGAGAAGGTTCCCGTCTCGATCTATCTGGTCAACGGCATCAAGCTGCAAGGACAAATCGATTCGTTCGATCAATTCGTCGTACTGCTGCGTAACAGCGTGAGCCAGATGGTCTATAAGCACGCGATTTCTACCGTCGTTCCGTCGCGCAATGTGCAGCTCTCAATGGATGATGAGGACGCAAACGAATAATCGCCCGTGTGGGCATGGAGCAAGGATTGCTTGAACGCCCTGGAAGCGGCGAACGCGCGCTTCTGCTTCACATTGGCCTGAAACGCGCCTGTGACGACGACGAAGTCCAGGAGTTCAGAGCGCTGGGTCGCTCTGCCGGGGCGGAGATCGTCGACGAGTTAACCGCGCGCCGTGATCGTCCGACTCCGCGCTTGTTTATCGGCTCGGGTAAGGCCGAGGAACTCAAGGCTTGCGTTGAAGAGAGCTGCGCTGAGCTCGTCCTCGTCAACCAGCCACTAAGCCCGAGCCAGGAACGAAATCTCGAGTTATTGCTCAAAACACGTGTGCTCGATCGCAACGGACTAATTCTCGATATCTTCGCGCAACGCGCAGCGACGTTCGAAGGCAAGATCCAGGTTGAGCTTGCGCAACTCGAGCATCTGTCTACGCGCCTCGTGCGGGGCTGGACCCATCTGGAACGCCAAAAGGGCGGAATCGGTCTGCGAGGCCCTGGTGAGACGCAGCTCGAGACGGATCGGCGTCTCGTGGGTCAGCGGATCAAGCATCTCAAAGCCAGACTGGATCGGGTCGAGAAGCAACGCGAGATGGGCCGCCGCGACCGGAACCGGGCGCAGGTGGCGACTGTCGCGTTGGTCGGATATACGAACGCGGGTAAGACCAGCCTGTTCAACGCGCTGACGGGCGCGCAGGCTGATGCGCGAAATCTGTTGTTCGCCACGCTCGATCCGACGATCAGACGCCTCGATACCGGCGGCTCGAGCGAGATCTTACTTGCCGATACCGTCGGTTTCGTTCGGGATTTGCCACACGAACTCGTGGCGGCATTTCGGGCGACGCTCACGGAAACACGCGAAGCAGACCTGCTGGTGCATGTCATAGACGCGAGCGATCCGCATCACGCAGACCGAAAACAGCAGGTCGAAGACGTTTTGGACAGTATTGGCGCGGCGTCCGTACCCTCCATCCAGGTGTACAATAAGGTAGACAAGGTTCCCGCGACGGCTGGCCGGCGGCTTAATGGTTCGAGTTCGGCCAAGTACTGGGTCTCAGCCGAGACCGGCGCAGGGCTCGAGGCGCTTACGGACGCGATCCGTAATCAATGCCTCGGACCGCCTCTGGTCGGCCGGTTGGTGCTCGGTCCCGACCAGAGCCGAATTCGCGCGAAATTGTTCGACTTGAGAGCCGTGCGCTCGGAGCAGGCAGAAGAGTCGGGTGGCTGGACCCTGGACGTGGAACTGACGACTAAGCGCTGGAAGGAACTCTGCAACCAGGAAGGGCTATCGGACGATAGCTTTCAACGGGAAGTACACTGATATGAGCTGGAACGATCCTGACGACAAAGACAACCCTTGGCGAAACTCTGGCGATCGAGGTCCCGCCGATCTCGACGCAATCGTAAGGGACCTGCAACGCAAGCTGACCGGCTTCCTGGGCGGCCGCGGCGGCGGTGGAAGTAACGGCTCATCGGGAAGTGGCGGTGGCCCGGGCAAAAGGCGGGCTAGTAGCGGTCTGATCAGCGGCGCGATTATGTTGCTGGTCGCGGTCTGGGCGTTTACCGGTTTCTACCAGGTCAATGATGCCGAGCGCGGGATCGTGCTTCGGTTCGGTGCGTTCCAGCAGATTACGCAGCCTGGATTGCGCTGGCATATCCCCTGGCCGGTAGAGGCAGTCGAGACCATAAATACAAACGTGACCGAGCGCTTTCCCTATCAGGGCAGCATGCTGACGCGAGACGAGAACATCGTGCTCGTCGATCTCGTTGTTCAGTACCGGCGGACCAACCCTGAGGACTTCGTGTTCAATATGCGTGCTCCGGAAGCTACGCTGGGAGATATCACCGGAAGCGCCATTCGCGAAGTGATCGGCAAGAACGAGCTCGATTTTATCCTGACAGAGGGGCGCGCTGAGATCGCGAGTCAGGCGCAGGAGCTGATTCAGGCTACCGTCGATGCATACGGTGCAGGAATCACGGTATATGAAGTCAATTTGCAGGAAGCGAACTTCCCGGGTGACGTCGAAGCCAGTGTCCAGGATGCGATCAAGGCACGCGAGGACAAAGAGCGAATGAGCTTCGAGGCGGAGGCTTACGCTAATGACATCCTGCCAAATGCGCGCGGTGCCGCAGCGAGAGAGCTGCAGGACGCCGAGGGCTACCGGGCAAGAGTGATCGCTGACGCGGAGGGCGAGGCAAATCGCTTTTCGCAGATACTCACGGAGTATGAACGTGCTCCGGGGGTCACGCGGCAGAGAATCTATCTCGAAACACTCGAGTCGGTTCTTGCGACCTCAACGAAAGTACTTCTCGACGCGGAAGGCGGCGGTAACCTGATTTATCTGCCGCTGGATCAATTGGTGCAACGGCGCAATGAGCCTCAGACGACGCTCCTGCCACAGTCGCCGACAGTTACCGATAACACCTCAGGTTCTGCCGCCCGATTGCGGGCGCGGGATCCAAGATAGGGCGGAGTGAGAAATGAGTACTCGATTTAATATTCTGCTGGCAACCGTGTTAATCGGTGTGACGCTCATTCGCATGACCGTGTTTACGGTCGACGAGCGAGAGCATGCTGTGAAGTTCCGATTTGGCGAGATCGTCAAGGCCGACTACGAACCCGGGCTTCACTTCAAGATCCCGTTCGTAAACAACATCTCGAAGTACCCCGATCGAATTCTCAATTATGGGGAGTCGCAGGAGCCGTTCCTGACCGGCGAGAAGAAGAATCTTCTCGTTGATTACTTCATCACCTGGCGAATCGCCGATCCGGCTCAATACTATCGCAGTGCGCGCGGTGACGAGCTGTTCGCGCAGCAGCGCCTCTCGGCAATCATCCGCGAAGGCATCAAGGCCGAATTCTCGCAACGTACCGTGGTCGAGGTCGTGTCTGCTGAACGCAGCGAAATCATGGCCGAGATGCTTGTGACCGCCGAGCAGCGGGCGCCGGAACTCGGTATTGAGGTCGTAGATGTTCGCGTCATGCGGATCGAACTGTCCGACGAGGTCAGCGACTCCGTCTATGCTCGCATGCAGCAGGAGCGTGCGCGGGTCGCGGCCCAGCTACGCGCCGAAGGGTCTGAAGATTCCGAGAGAATCCGCGCCGACGCCGATCGGCAAAGGACGGTAATTCTTGCGGAGGCCTATCGCGATGCCGAGATTATGCGCGGCGAAGGTGATGCGCGGGCAGCCGAGATTTACGCTAACGCTTACAGCGCGAATCCCGAGTTCTACGCTTTCTACCGCAGTATGCAGGCGTACCGGGAATCGATCGGTGGCGACCAGGATGTGCTGGTTCTCAGCCCTGACAGCGAATTCTTCCAGTTCTTGCAGGAGCAGGCCGGCGCGACGCCGTAGTTACTTAAGCTCCAGCATCCCGTAGCGGAAACAGGAGGCTAGGACTTTGGCCTGGTCGGATCTTTTTGCGGGCGTTGCTTTCTATCTGATCATAGAAGGGCTGTTCCCGTTCGCAGCGCCGCGCGGCTGGCGCATGGGTCTCGCGTTGCTGGGGCAGTTGAATGACGGTCAGTTGCGCGGCTTCGGGCTTGCGATGGTCTTCGCCGGTCTGGGGCTTTTGTATTTGGTGAGAGGGTAAGAGTGAGCAGGAACGTCGTCGTTATCGGCACGCAATGGGGAGACGAAGGGAAGGGGACGATCGCCGATCTGCTGGCCGCACGCGCTCATGCTGTCGCCAGGTTTCAGGGTGGCCACAACGCCGGCCACACCCTCGTCATCGAGGGCGAGAAGACGATCCTGCATCTGATTCCGTCCGGCATTCTTCGCGACGGCGTAACGTGTCTTATCGGGAACGGCGTCGTTGTATCTCTGCCGGCACTGATCAAAGAGATGGATGGACTGTCGTCGCGCGGTGTTCCTGTAGCCGAACGCCTGAAAATTTCACCGGCTTGTCCGTTGATTCTGACTTCGCATCAGGCGCTCGATGGCGCCAGAGAGAAAGCGCGCGGCCATGAAGCCATCGGTACGACGGGGCGAGGAATCGGCCCGGCTTACGAAGACAAAATCGCCCGGCGCGCGATTCGGGTTGCTGACCTGTTCGATCCCGCGACGCTGAAGGAACGCGTCGATTCACTGATTGAGCTACATAATTTTCTTCTGCAGCGGTTCTACAACGCCGACCCGGTCGATGCCACCGAAGAGCTCGACATGCTGTTGGAGCTGGCCAAGAGGATAAAGCCGCTCGTCGCCGACGTTACGGAGCTGCTGCGCGATATTCAGGGCGAGCGAAGGAGCATTCTGTTCGAGGGTGCTCAAGGTGCGATGCTCGACATCGATCTCGGGACCTATCCCTACGTCACGTCATCGAATACGACTGTCGGCGGCGCTTCCACCGGGACGGGAATGGGACCCGCTCCGATCGACTATGTCCTCGGGATAGTAAAGGCCTATACGACGCGTGTCGGTGCCGGCCCGTTTCCGACAGAACTCTTCGATGACATGGGACGGCATCTCGCTCAAATTGGTGCCGAATTCGGTTCTACGACCGGACGCCCTCGCCGCTGCGGCTGGTTCGATGCGGTATCGCTGAGACGAGCGGTTTTCACGAACTCGCTGACAGGGCTTTGCGTCACGAAGCTGGATGTTCTGGACGGTCTCGAGGAGATCAAGATCTGCGTGGGCTATCGTTTGGACGACGAACTCATCGACACGCCTCCGCTATTGATGGATCGATACGCGGAATGCGAGCCGGTTTACGAGACGATGGCCGGCTGGACTACCGAGACCTCGGGAGTGACGTCATACGATGATTTGCCGAATGCCGCGCAGGCCTATCTGGCGAGAATCGAGGAGATACTGGAGACTCCCGTCGACATCGTTTCGACAGGCCCCGGGCGAGAAGCGGTCATTATTCGCCGGCATCCGTTCGACGACTAGGGATCCGACCGCTCCCGGGGGCGCCTGCCGCGCTCAGCGGGCGACTGGCGTCAAGTCAGAAAAGACTATAATATCCGTCTGTAACCCTATATAAGAACAAGGAAAATAAGACAGACTGCCCTGTCGTCAGAAACTACACCGCGTATTCCGAGGATCGTGATCTGCTTCCGAGAATCTCTGGACGTATGGACATAATCTCTTTATTTTCTTACAGGTCTTTTCCGCTTGCCGGGGCTTGCTCATCTATGAGGTGGTTTGGATTTATCGCACTCGCGATCGGCGCGGTCGGCATGGCCGGCGCGCAGAATCCCGAGTTGCCGCGTCCAGCAGGAATTGAACACGACGTTCAGTTCTGGGTGCGTGTGTATACGGAAGTTGATACCCGAAGTGGCTTCATCCACGACTCGGTCAATCTCGCTGCCGTCTATCGCACGGTTCGCTTTCCCGAGGGAACGAGCCGCCGTGAGCGTACGCGGCGTATCAACAACGCCTACGCTGAAGTGCGTGAGATTCTCGCGACGTTAGCCGACGGCAAGCGAGAAAACCTTTCGCCCGCGGAACAGCAGGTCCTCAATTTGTGGCCGGCCGACGTCAGCAGTGCAGAGCTGCGAGCGTCTTCGGGAAATCTTCGTTTTCAACTCGGGCAGTCGGACCGGTTCCGCGCAGGGCTCATTCGCTCCGGTGCGTGGCGTGGGTACATCGCCGATGTCTTGAGTGATCGCGGCTTGCCGCCGGAACTCGTCGCCTTGCCGCACGTCGAGTCATCGTTCGATCCTACCGCTTACTCACGCGTCGGTGCGGCGGGCATGTGGCAGTTCACGCGTTCGACGGGCTTACGCTACATGCGTATCGATCACATCATCGACGAGCGTCGGGACCCGTTCCTTTCGACTGTCGCAGCTTCGCGTCTTCTCGAAAACAACTACGACGTTCTGCAGAGCTGGCCGCTCGCAATCACGGCCTACAACCATGGGCAGGCGGGTATGCGACGAGCCGTCAGGCAGCTCGGTACTGACGACATAGAGACGATTCTGCGTAACTACGAAGGACGCACTTTCGGGTTTGCGTCGCGGAACTTCTATGTTGCGTTTCTCGCTGCGGTTCAGGTCGACGAGAATTACGAGGATTACTTCGGACCGTTGGACTTTGCAGCGGCGACCGAAAACACGCTGGTGTCGATCCCGGATTACATGACTGTGGCGACGCTGCAGGCAGCGCTCGATACGGATCGTGGCGTGCTCAGAAGTTGGAATCCTGGGTTGACGGACGCTGTGTGGGGCGGCGACAAGTTCGTGCCACGCGGATTCAATCTCCGGCTGCCGTCCGAGATCTACGCTCGAGGCGCGACAAACCTCGATGCGATACCCGACACGCAACGATACACGGCGCAAATGCCGGACATCATGCATCGTGTCCGCAGCGGCGATACGATCTCCGGGATCGCCGATCGTTATCGCGTCAGCCAGACCTCGCTGGTTCAGTTAAACGGTCTTCGAAGCCGCAACTTTATTCGCGCCGGCCAGGTATTGCGTTTGCCGGGCAGCGACGGATCGGTTCCGCTGACCATCGCTCAGCTGAATGGCCAGGAGCCGGGCGACACCTATGTTGTGCAGTCGGGCGATACGGTAGCGATTATCGCGCGGAGGCTGGGAATATCTGCGAACGAGCTGCTGTCACGCAACCGTATCAGCGATGCAAATCTGATTTACGTCGGTCAGGAACTCCAGATCGGCGAGGTCGCTGAGCCCGTTGAAGCGGTTGCCACAGCGGTCCTCGTGGCGGACATTCCGCCGGAGCCTGCCGAGATTCAGGTGGCGGACACTCCACCGGAGCCTGCCGAGATTCAGGTGGCGGAACTCGAGGTGCGTGAAGAGGACCCACCTGCTGCGACTATCACGGACGTGGTGGCTGTCGAGCCTGAAGCGACGGCAGCGGTAGCCGGCCCGCTCGAGTTCCAGCCCGCGGAGCGTATTCCGGCGCCTCCCGTATTCGTCGCGAGCGTAGACGAGTCTCCTGTAGAAGGTACCTTGATCGACGATGTTTCCGACGATCTCGAAGGCGTAGAAGCGTTCTCAGAGGACGAAAACGTGCTTGCCAGTGTTCAGGCCGAGTTGGCGGCCGATCCGAGCGATTACCTCGTCGCGGCGAACGGCACGATCGAAGTTCAGGCCCTCGAGACACTCGGTCACTATGCCGACTGGCTCCAGATCCGGACACAGCGGCTGCGCGACATCAACGGGATGCCGTTCCGGCAGGCGGTCGTGATTGGCCAGCGCCTGGAGCTGGATTTCTCTGTGGTCGACAGGGCTGCATTTGAGCGTCGCCGGACCGAGTATCAACAGAGCACCCAGGAAGCCTTTTTCCTCGCCTTCCAGATCACGTATACTCAGGATCACGTCGTGCGCCCCGGGGAGTCGCTTTGGGTACTGGCTCTCAGGACCTATCAGGTACCCGTATGGCTTCTGCGCCAATTCAACCCTGATTTGGACCTCGATCGCGTGTCGCCCGGAACCGTCGTCAAATTCCCCGAACTTCAGGCGATTGCGGCCGTCGACGGTGGCGCCACTGCATCGACGGCCAACGCGCAGCTCATGCGCGACGACATCTGATCCTTCGTGAGAACTGCATCACGGGAGTTCGTCGCATAGTCGCGTAGATTGGTAAGCTAGGTTTCGCAACGGCAGGGAGCCGAACGTGAGCGAGAGCCACGAGGGAACGAAACTCAGCCGCACGTTCGCCGGTACGGCGACACTCAAGCTCGCTGAGATCCACGCGAGCGATATTTTTTATACCCCCATCGAAGAGCGATTCGAACGAATCTCACGTCTTGCGACGCGCGCACTCGATGTCCCGATCGCCGCGATTACTTTGCTGCATCCAGAGAAGCAATGGTTCAAATCCGTCGTGGGTTGGGACATTTCGGAGCTACCACTCCAAGAAAGTTTCTGTGCACGGATCGTGGACGACGGTCGAGTTTGTATCGTCTCGGATGCGACGAGAGATCGGCGCTTCTCCGATCACCCGCTCGTAGTCGGACGTCCGCAGTTTCGTTTCTATGCGAGCTACCCGCTCTACGATGAAGCGCTAGAACTTACCGGGACATTCTGCGTGCTCGATACGGTCCCGCGTGAGCTAACAGACGCGGATTGCGATTCGCTGACCGATTTGGGGCAGCTCGCCCAGAGAGAACTTTCAGCGAACCGGCTCGCTGAGGCCCAATCCGAACTTGTCGCCAAGCTGAGTGCTTCGCGCCGCGAAGCGATGTTCGATCCATTGACTCGCGTGTGGAATCGGCGTGGCGCGAAAGCACTGCTCGAATCCTCTCTCCTTAAGGCGCGGGAACACAGCCAGGGTATCGGTATCTGTTTGCTGGATCTCGACAATTTCAAACGAGTTAACGATCTCCACGGTCATCAGACCGGGGATCATGTTCTGCGACAGGTCGCGGCTGCGCTAGTGTCTTGTCTGCGTCCAAGTGACGTCGTTTGCCGTTTCGGCGGGGACGAGTTTCTCATCATATTGCCGGGCGCCGAAGATATTCAGGCGTCGATCATCGCCGAACGTATCCGGCGTTCGATCGCCGACGTGCCGATTCGTACGCGCGAAGGAGCAGTGCCGATAAGTGTAAGCATAGGGTACAAGGTCATCGAGCACGCCGATCAGGCGGAACTCGACGACATGATTGCGGATGCCGATAGAGCTCTCATGGCCTGCAAACGTGAAGGGCGAAATATCATTCGTTTCGCTAGCTAGCTAGCGCTCTCTCTCGGGATTGTTGCGGCGCTCGCGTGCTAAGCTCGCGCTGCGATGCTCGTGCAAGATTCGCGCGCAGCACGGTAAAATAGTGCTCCATCACAATCGCCAATAACAATCCAGCGAAGACCGCGGCTCTATTTCGTGGTCGAGCGGAGTTTAAGCTTCGAACAACTTAGGGGGTTCATGATGACTAGCGTTCAAACTGGAGCGACGGCGTTCCGGCAGCTCACGTTATTTTCCGCGGCGCTTGCACTTGCGGCGCCGGTGGCCTTTGGTCAGACGCAGGCAGAGTCAGAGAACCTGGCCTTGTTGGCGCATCACCCGTTGGACGGTCGGCCCTCATACACGCCGATGCCGCATCTCTACGGCGATCGCTGGATACTGTTCGCAGGGCACCATGCCGGTGAGGCAATCAACTCTCTGAACGGCGAGATCGAGGGTAACGGTACCTCGATTCTCGATGTAACCGATCCTACGAATCCTATCTACCTTGCCCATATCGCAGCCCCGCCCTGGGAGGAACATGGTTCCATGTCGCTGGGAACCGGTGCGCAGCACGTGCAGGTTTGCAACGGAACTGATCTGCCAGAAGGGGATCCTTCTAAGGTCTACATGCTACGTTCGCTCGGAAACGTCAGCCATGAAGTCTATGACGTGACAGACCCGAGCGCGCCCGAGTTCGTCGTGACCGTTGTCTGGACGGGTGATTCTCCACCTATGGAGCCTGATGCTGACTTCTACGATGTCAAAGGTACTCACAAGAACTGGTGGGATTGCGAGACCGGTGTCGCCTATGTGACGTCCAGTATCACGGGATGGAAGAAATGGCGCAGTTTGCAGGCATTCGATCTGAGTCGGCCGGAGGAGCCTGAGCATATTCGTGACTTCAATCTGGTAGGTACCGAACCGACGTCGACGATTCCCAACGTCGACGCTCCCGGCGGCTATTCAGGATTGCATCAGCCGACGGTGCTCGGCAACCGTATCTATCTGGCTTATGGAATGGATAGCGATGGCGTTATCCAGATACTGGATCGTGATCGTTTTTTAAATGGTGACCCGAATGCCGAAGATCCGATGGCGCCGACGCCGGAGAATCTGCTTTACCCGGAGATCGCACGCATCGATCTGCCGAGTTATTGGGGTGGGCATAGCGTTCATCCCATTCTCGGAATGCAGATCGAAGACTACGCAGATGACGAGACACATGGCGTTCGGGACATTCTCGTCGTCGTATCGGAGGTCACTGCGAACGAGTGCGGTTACGCTCGCCACGCGACGTTTCTGATCGATATCACCGAGGAAGACAAGCCGATGGGTATCTCGTCGTTTCAGGTGCCGGATTCAGATGGCGACTTCTGTAATCGGGGTGGACGTTTCGGACCGCATGCTTCTAACGACAACATGGCATCGGTGTTCTACAAAAACACACTGTTGCTATCCTACTTCAACGCCGGTATTCGAGCGGTAGACATCCGTGATCCGTTCAATCCTCGCCAGATCGCGTATTACATTCCCGCGATTACCGAAAACACCGATGAGCGATGTATCGAGCGTAACGGCGTGAGTCAGTGTAAGACCGCGATCCAGACGAACAACGTCAATTACGACGCGCGAGGCTTCATCTATGCTCTGGATCGGGCCAATACCGGGCTGCACATTCTGGAGCTGACCGGCCCCGCGCGCGACGGTGCTGAATGGCCCGAAATTAACTAAGGAAAAGATAATCATGCAAACGCGCTTTTTCAGCGTAACTTCGACAGCGACGGGCGGCTTGCTCGTATCAATGCTCACTTACTCGCTCGCCGCGGCTCAGGACAATGCAGAGTTTCGTTGATCCATCCGATGTCCATCTGTTCAATCTGGTGGGCCAGCCTGTCCGTGCGGCATGGTAACTGTCGGATTATTAATAATATTTAACATCGATTTCGACGTTCGACGAAGCGTTGTAGCGTTGACGACAACGCCATAGCGCGGGGATACTTGCGGGAATATTGGTCGGCCGCGCCAGGCACGACTCAGGGGGAGGCCGCGTTCGATCAGGGAGAAATCGATGCTCACGAGAATTCGCCAAGTTTCGTTCACGCTCGCGGGAGTTTTCCTAGTTGCAGCTGTTACCCAGGCGCATCACGGAGGCGCCGCCTATGACAGTGCTGAGTCCGTGACGGTGACCGGGGCCGTCACGAGGTTCGAGTTTATCAATCCGCATGTACTCATTTACATTGCCGTTACCGGCGACGACGGTGACGTTGTCGAATGGTCCGGTGAGTTGACAAGCCCCAATCGATTGGCGCGTATGGAACGCGGGTCGACGGTTCAGTGGAGCAAGGATCTGCTTCAGCCCGGTGACGAGATCACGCTGTCAGGCAATCCGGCTCGCAGTGGCGCACCCTCGTTGCGCCTTCGATCCGTCGTGGACTCTGAAGGGGTCGTTCTCGTCGGCGACGATGACGATGACTGAAAGCGTCGAATGACGAGGATCGATTCCTGATGCTATTACGCAAGCGCGAATTCTTCGCCGCAATCGCGGCGCTACTGTTTGCCAATCAAGCACTGCTGGCGCAGCCAGGCGATCACGGCGCCGACTTCTCCGGGGTATGGACCAATTTCCCTCCCGAGCATACCCGTTCCTATCAAAATTCCGCTTTGCGCCCGGATCTGCCGCCGATGACTCCGTGGGCAATGGAACGCTACGAATTATCGAAACCGACGTTCGGACCCCGCAGCGTCCCGGTCCTCGAGACCAATGATCCGGTTTACGATTGTTTTAAGCCCGGGACACCGCGAATCTACATGCATCCGTTCCCGATGGAGATCATCCAGTCGCCTGGAAGAGTGCTGATGCTGTTCGAATACGATCACGCGGTCCGTCAGATATTCACGGATGGACGCGATCACAGAACGGATCTGGCACCCATGTGGATGGGCGACTCGACAGGACATTGGGAGGGAGACACACTCGTTGTCGAGACGGTCAACTTCAACGACAAGACCTGGGTCGATCGCCAGGGAATACCACACAGCGAGGAACTACGGGTCCTGGAGCGAATCCGGTTGGATGAGGATGGCAATCTGCGCATCGACATAACGATCGAGGATCCCGTCGCATTCACGGAGCCCTGGACCGGGGAGCGGCGCTATCGGCCTGTCGAATGGGATATCGAAGAATTCGCGTGCATGGATAACGTCAATTTCGAAGCTTTCGAAGACGCGATTCTGAATTACGAACCGGACGCGGAAGAGTAGAGTATTCTTACCGAGACGCGACTCTGCGCGTTCAGAATAAGAGCCGGGAATTGAGATTTCCGGAACGACAATACTCAGAAGATGGATTAGGGGCAAAAGCCATGATTTCGAAGACGCTTCACCCGATTTCGGCGATGTCGATCGTTCTTGCCGTTGCACTGCTCGCCGGCTGTGGTAATAGCACGGAACCCGAACCGATGGCATCCGCTGCGGGCTCAGACGCGAGTGACGGGATGCTGACGACGGCCACGCCCGTAGCTGCGCCGGTTGCGGTAGCGGTCGTCGAGACTTCGCCGGCGTTCCCGGCAGATGGAATACCGACGTTCTCGACCGAGCATCTAGCGAGCAAAGGGTTTTTCTACGCCGGAGGCGAGTATGTCGGCGACCCGCCGATCATGGGCGGGCACATGTACGTCGAGGTGTGGGAGCCGCGTGAAGCGACGCAACCCTATCCGCTGGTCATGTTCCACGGTAATGGCCAGACGGGATTCGATTGGCTCGTTACTCCCGATGGGCGAGCGGGCTGGGCGTATTACCTCGTTGAGCAAGGTTATACGCTCTACATGGTCGATTATCCCGCGCGGGGTCGCTCAACCTACATCCCTGGCGGTGAGCACGGCGATCTGGGAATTCGCACTGCGGAGCAACTCGAGCGCATCTGGACGAACGTTGGCGAGAAAGGAAACTTTCCGTTGAACGACAATCACACGCAATGGCCGGGCGACGGTCATCGTGGTGATCCGATCTTTGACAACTTCATCAAGTCGCAGGTCCAGTTTGCCGGGCGCAGCACGGAGATGGCGCGCTTTGCGGCGATGGAGCTGCTCGACACGATCGGACAGCCGGTCATTCTATTGACGCACTCGCAAGGTGGCGGCGTCGGTTGGGGTGTCGCGGATGGCAGACCCGACCTCGTTCGAGGAATCGTCACGATCGAGCCGGGCGGTCCGCAAATCGGCAACGTCAATACGGCCGAAGTCGCCTATTCCGGGCGCCCCGCGAATGCCTGGGGACCAGTGAACTATCCTCTGACCTATGATCCGCCTGTCAGCGATCCTGCTGAACTCGTAACCTACCTCGAGGAAGAGGGCGACCAGCCGGGCGAAGTGCCCTGTTATCTACAGGAAGAACCTGCACGTCAGTTAGTCAATATGGCAGACATGCGTGTTCTCGCAGTTTCCGCGGACGGCACCTATCACCGCGTATTCGACGGCTGTATTCCCGAGTGGCTCAATCAGGCCGGGGTTGAAACCGATTTTCTTCGAACTGAAGACGTGGGTATCAGCGGTAACGGTCACATGATGATGCTGGAACTCAACAGCGACGACATCATCGCTTACATCCATGAATGGATTCAGGACAACATCGAATAGCGAAACGCGAATTAGAAACCGGAGAGAAGAAGAATGAAAAATCGAATCAGAGGGCTAATGGGGACGGCGGCAGGACTTGCAGTTGCGCTCGTCGGTGGCAGCCAGATCACATTCGCTCAGAGCGGGATGCCCGGATTTTCGGCCGTACCCGGGCAGAGAGGGGGACAGGATATGTTCGGCCCGTACGACATCGATGCGGACTGGCCCCAGGATCTCGCGGACCTGCCGGGCCACGAAGCGTGGACCTACGGTGCCGGCCAGAGCGTGTTTGCCGAAAGTCCGGATCGGATTTTCATACTGCATCGTGGCGAGTTACCGAGTATCGAGCGGCCATCGGCGACGGTGTATCCGGAAGCCGGACCGGCGTTGTCATTTCCCGTTGCGCAACTGCCATGGCGCAATGCCTCTGTCGGACCGCGCGCGAGCCTTCCCGGCGCGTTGGATGGTGACGATACCGATCGGGGTGAACATGGCGTCGACCACAACTGGGAGCATTGCCTGGTCGTGGTCAACGGTGATGGCGAGATCATCGAAGAATGGACCCAATGGGACGACCTCTTCCGCCGGCCACACTACGTGACGATCAATCCCTACGATCCTGAGAAGCACGTATGGGTCGTCGACGACTTCCGGCATGCGATCTTCAAATTCACCAACGATGGCTCTGAGCTGGTCCAGACGATCGGTATCCCGAATGAATCGGGTAATGACGAGTCACATTTTTTCCGCCCGACGTTCATGGCGTTTTTGGATGACGCGATGTTTGTTGCCGACGGCTATGCCAATACCCGCGTAGTGAAATTCGACCATGATGGCAACTACCTCATGACATGGGGGCAGGCGGGTAATCCGCCGAACGAGACACGGCCGGGGTATATGAACAACGTTCACGGCGTTGCCGTGGACGTCCAGACTCGCCGCGTGTTCGTCAACGATCGCGCGAACAATCGCGTGCAGGTATTTACCGAAGACGGTGAGTACCTGGATGAGTGGAGTTTTGGCCCTGAACCTACAGACATTCATCTGTTCTACATTGGCGCCGACAATATTTTGTGGGCGGCAGATCGGGCGACGAGCAAAATTCTGGGCTACGACCTCGACGGCAATTTTCTCTATTCCTGGGGTGTTTTCGGCGATTTTCCGGGCGCTCAATGGGGCGTCCATGGACTGAGCGTCGATCAGGAAGGCAACTTCTACATCGCGGAAGTCGGTAACGGACGTGTGCAAAAATACACGCCTCGGCCAGGCGCGCGACCGGGAACGTTGATTGGAAAACCTGTCTATGCTGCGTGGGAGTGATTCCTCGACTTCACGAATCGATACGCTGTCTTATTATGCGTATGGAGAAGACTAATGAACGCTAAAAAACTTCTGTCGACGTTGCTCCTGTCTACCGTTGGAGCGAGCGCTTATGCGCAGGCGCCACCGGAATCGATACCTACCGTATCGCTCGACAACGTTGCCAGGCACGGGTATTTCTACGTGGGCGGCGAATATGTCGGCGAGCCCGGAGAAGAGACGATGGGTGGTGCCATGTACGTCGAGGTTCTCGTGCCACGAGAAATCCTGCATCCCTACCCAATCGTTCTTTTACATGGCGCAGGACAGACCGGTGTCGACTGGTTGCAGACGCCCGATGGCCGACCGGGTTGGGCTTACAACTTCGTTGATATGGGCTATGTCGTCTATATGCAGGACTTTCCTGCGCGCGGTCGTTCGCAGTACGTTCCGAGTGTCGATGGCGATCTGAATATACGTAACGCACCCGGTATAGAGCAGATCTTCACGGCTTCCGCGGCGACGGCCGATTTCCCGCAGGCGTCTAAGCACACGCAGTGGCCTGGTACCGGTCGCATGGGTGATCCGGTCATGGACGCGTTCATGAAAACGCAGGTGCAGTTCATTGGAGGGCGCCAGGCACAGCTGACGATCGACGCTAACGTCGAACTGCTAGATATGATCGGCACGCCAGTAATTCTGTTGACGCACTCGCAGGGCGGCTGGTTTGGCTGGAATATCGCGGATGAACGTCCGGATCTTGTTGAGGTCATCGTAACCCTGGAGCCGGCAGCGCCGCCGATTCGTGGTGTCGACACATCGAACGTGAGCTATCGCGATGGTGGGGGTCTTTCCTGGGGGGTTGGGAACACGCCCATTACTTACGATCCTCCGATCAGCGATCCATCTGAACTCATGGTCGAGCTTCAGGCGGAAGCCGAAGGACCGGGACTCGTACCGTGCTATCAGCAGCAGGAGCCGGCGCGACAGTTAGTCAACCTGACCGATATTCCCGTACTGTTCATGAACGGCGAGGGTGGTTATCACCGAATTTTCGACCATTGTCTGGCGAACTGGCTCAATCAGGCCGGCGTTGACACGGAGTATGTCCGGATGGAAGACGTCGGGCTGCCGGGTAACGGCCACATGATGATGCTCGAACTCAACAGCGAAGAGATCGCGGAATATATTCACAGCTGGCTGGAGATGAATATTCTGTAACGATTGCGCCTCGACGCCCGCTCGCTGCCGCTGGTTTTAGCGCCTGTGCAAGTAGAAGTACCGACGAAGGCCGCGAAGTGACTGCGGTATAATTTCGTGTATTGATCAATGGCTTCCGCGGCAGCCTCTCTACCGCGGGAGCGGCACGAACTATCAAACTGCAGCGATTACGTCAGGCTGCAACGAGAGCGAAGGAGGGCGAGTGCAATGCAAAATAAATTCCTCAGCGGGTGTCTGGCGCTTGGCGCGGCCGTTGTGCTGCTTGCAGGACCGGCGCAATCTCACCATGGAGATGCCGGCCGATATAACGACCACGTTACGACCGTCGCCGGTGTCGTCGCTCAGTGGCGACTAATCAATCCGCATTCGGTTTTGATTGTGGATGTCGAAGGTGAGGACGGGAACCTCGTTCGATGGCGCGGTGAACTCGGAAATCCGACCAGTCTCGGTACGCGCTTCGGATGGGACGAGAACACGTTTCAGCCAGGTGACCGAATTGAGATGACCGGGCGTGCTTTGAAGAACGGTTCTCCGCAAATGACGCTGTCTGAGGGCTCTGTTCTCGTCAATCTCGAGACCGGCGAAGAGCTCTACCGTGGCCGCTAGTTGCTTCCCCCGACACTGATAGAAAACATCATGAACACCATTAACTCTCGTTTGAGAAGTGTTGCCCTATTCGCCGCCATTGCGGCGCTATCGGCGTGTTCATCGCCACCTCCTGCGCCTACGCTGACGCTGGGCTACGGCTTGAAGACGCTCGAGTTCAACTGGTCTCCGGTTGCAGATGCGGAGCGATATCGATTGCTTGCGGATCTGGAAGGCGTTACTGCGTTCTCTCAGGTTGGCGCCGATCTATCCGCCGATACGACCCGTACTTCGGTCCCTGTCGCGGTTCATCTTTATCCCTGGGACACGGCGCGCTATGTGCTGGAAGCGTGCAACGATAGTGGCTGCACGCGCTCCGATGAAGTTTCTCCGCTCGACGGTATGACTGAAGCGATCGGCTACGTAAAAGCCTCGAACACAGGGGTCGACGATCAATTCGGCGGGGGTAGTGTGATTTATGGGCTGTCGGCGTCGATTAGCGCGGACGGT
>CAJIBS010000168.1_pt1 | contig 21351 bp, 17 predicted proteins | sample 9199411 | NCBI WGS metagenome assembly CAJIBS01 (sample SAMEA7708312, study PRJEB35096) | sediment metagenome | biome: marine neritic benthic zone biome [ENVO:01000025]; feature: sediment [ENVO:00002007]; material: shallow marine sediment [ENVO:03000034] sea grass bed [ENVO_01000059] ... | reverse complement strand
GTCGTGAAATATCAACACCCGACGACGCCGTCCCCGCCGAGTCCCAAGGAGCCGGTCGCAACTGGCGTTACCTCGGGAAGCGCCCTGTCGCCGTTAATCCGGTCGAGCCCGACGCGTGGATGATGTCACCGTAATGGGTCGGCCCCGGATAGCTCCCTCTCGCTTACAAAAATGGGGACATTCTGCTTTTTTAGGGGAAAAGCAGAATGTCCCCATTTTTTCTCGCGGCGTGCGGGGCTCGCACGACTCGCCTCTCGGCTCGGGTCCGACTTTAAACTGATACGTCGTCCGTGACCGGCCCAGCGAGAGTGGCTGGGGTGTTGATATTTCACGCCGCGAGCCCCATGTTGTGATTACGGTTTCTCGCGACGGACAGGTATGCGCTCAGACAAGTTAACGAGTAAATTCCAGCTGGCCCTCGCCGACGCTCAGTCACTTGCCGTCGGCCGCGGACATCAGTTCGTGGAGCCCGTTCATCTCATGATTGCGATGCTGGAGCAGGACGGCAGCTCCGTACGCGGTCTCATGACGAAGGCCGGCGTCAATATGGATCAACTGCGCTCGCAACTCGGCGAAGCGCTAGACCGGATGCCCACCGTTTCCGGCGGGACGCCCGGCCAGCTGCATATTTCCAACGATCTCTCGAATCTTCTCAACGTTACGGACAAGCTTGCGCAGGATAGAGGCGACGCGTATATCTCGAGCGAGCTCTTCGTCGTGGCTGCGCTCGAAGATCGCGGTGATCTCGGCCGCGTGCTTCAGGCGTCCGGTGCCGTCAAAGGGGCGCTCGAGAAAGCCATCGAAGAAGTTCGTGGAGGAGCGCAGGTAGACGATCCCAACGCTGAGGACAATCGCCAGGCTCTCGATAAGTACTCGATCGACCTCACGCAGCGTGCCGAGCAGGGCAAGCTTGATCCTGTTATCGGGCGTGATGACGAGATTCGGCGAACGATTCAGGTGCTGCAGCGGCGGACGAAGAACAATCCTGTACTGATAGGCGAGCCGGGTGTTGGAAAGACGGCGATTATCGAGGGTCTCGCGCAGCGCATCGTGAACGGCGAAGTCCCTGAAGGCCTGAAGTCGAAACGTATTCTCTCGCTCGACATGGGAGCGCTGATTGCAGGCGCGAAGTTCCGCGGCGAGTTCGAAGAGCGGCTCAAGGCCGTGCTGAATGAACTCGCTCAGCAGGAAGGTCAGATTATCCTGTTCGTCGACGAGCTTCACACGGTCGTCGGGGCCGGTAAGGCCGAAGGATCGATGGACGCCGGCAACATGCTGAAGCCGGCGCTCGCGCGAGGTGAACTTCACTGCGTCGGCGCGACGACGCTCGATGAATATCGTTTGCATCTCGAGAAAGATGCGGCGCTCGAAAGACGCTTCCAGAAAGTCATGGTCGAAGAGCCGACCGTCGAGGACACGATCGCGATCTTGCGCGGTCTTAAGGAACGTTACGAAGTTCATCACGGCGTCGAGATCACGGATCCGGCGATCGTCGGTGCCGCGACCCTGTCACATCGCTACATCAGTGATCGCCAGCTGCCCGACAAGGCGATCGATCTCATTGACGAAGCTGCGTCACGTATTCGCATGGAGATCGACTCCAAGCCCGAGTCCATGGACCGTCTCGAGCGTCGCCTGATCCAGCTCAAGATTGAGCGTGAGGCTCTGAAGAAAGAATCGGACGACGCCTCGAAGAAACGACTCGACGATCTCGAGACCGAGATCGACAAGCTGGAGGCCGAATTCGCCGATCTGGAAGATGTCTGGAACGCCGAGAAAGCGGCAATGCAGGGTGCGGCACACCTCAAGGAAGAGCTCGAGCGAGCGAAGATGGAATTAGAGATGGCGCATCGCGGCAACGATCTTGCGCGAGCGTCGGAGCTACAGTATGGGCGAATTCCCGAACTCGAGAAGCAGCTCAACGACGCGCTCGAGAGTGAGCAGCAGACCTATGAACTCGTCCGCAATCGAGTAACCGAAGAAGAAGTCGCGGAAGTCGTCTCGAAATGGACGGGTATTCCGGTCACGAAGATGCTCGAAAGCGAGAAGGAAAAACTGATCGCTATGGAGAGCTTTCTCGAGACGCGTGTCGTGGGGCAGGCGGAAGCGCTGCAGGCGGTATCTAACGCCGTGCGCCGCTCCCGAGCGGGCTTGGCAGATCCGAATCGTCCGAACGGCTCTTTTCTGTTTCTCGGTCCCACCGGCGTCGGAAAGACCGAGCTGACAAAAGCGTTGGCGGCGTTCCTGTTCGATTCGGAAGACGCGATGGTGCGCGTCGACATGTCGGAGTTCATGGAGAAGCATTCGGTCGCGCGGCTCATCGGCGCGCCGCCGGGGTACGTGGGATATGAGGAAGGCGGCCATCTGACCGAGGCAGTCCGGCGCCGGCCGTATTCAGTCGTTCTTCTGGACGAGATCGAGAAGGCGCATCCGGATGTGTTCAACGTGTTGCTGCAGGTCCTCGACGACGGCCGCTTGACGGATGGTCACGGGCGTACGGTCGATTTCCGCAATACGGTCGTCATCATGACGTCTAATCTCGGAAGTCAGCGAATTCAGGAACTCAGTGGTGAAGACAACTACGCTGAAATGAAATCCGCGGTCATGGAGATTGTCGGACAGCAGTTTCGGCCCGAATTCATCAACCGAATCGACGACGTTGTCGTCTTTCACCCGCTCGCGCCGGAACACCTGGCAGCCATCGTCGATATTCAACTTCGCTACCTCCACCAGCGGTTGGCAGAGCGCGACATGAAACTGCGTCTTGACGCAGCCGCGCAGGAGCGACTCGCGGAAGCCGGTTACGACCCTGTCTATGGTGCACGGCCGCTGAAGCGCGCAATTCAGCAACAGCTTGAAAACCCGTTGGCGCAGCGAATCCTCAACGGTGAGTTTGCTCCGGGTGATACCATTAGCGTCAACGTTGGTGCCGACGGGCTCGAGTTCGTCAAGGGTGACGCCGCAGCAGCGGCCTGATTACCCCGACGACTGAGTCTACCCCGCGCTACACCCTGTTTGACGATAAAAGCGTCAGTGAACGACGAGGGCTGAAGCTTGCCTATCTATGAATATCGCTGCGACTCGTGCGGACATGAGCTCGATTCGCTGCAGAAGATCAGTGATGATCCGCTGAAGACTTGTCCTGCGTGCGACGCGGAAGCGTTGCGACGCCTGATATCCGCACCCTCGTTTCGGCTAAAGGGCGCAGGCTGGTACGAGACCGATTTCAAGTCGGACAAGGAAACTAAACGCAACCTAGCCGACGGCGCAGGGTCTAATAAAGACAAGGAAAGTCAGTCGACGGACTCGAAGAAGAGTGCGTCGAGCGACGCCAAGCCTAAGCCCGACAAGGCAAAGGCTAAGGAAGCGACCACGACAAAGGACTGAGCTGGTTCGACTATGACTGTTAGGATTCGACGATACTTCATGGCAGGGCTGCTTGTCTGGCTGCCCATCGGCGCGACTGTACTGGTCGTCACGCTGCTGCTCGACATCATAGGTCGCCTGACCACGATGCTGCCACCGGCTCTCCGCCCGGAAGAGCTATTCGGTGTTCCTGTTCCCGGCCTCGACATATTCGTGGCGCTTCTCGTGCTGATCCTGACCGGCGTGCTGGCGGCGAACCTTCTCGGCAAGCGCCTCGTCAGATGGTACGAGTCGATCCTCGCCAAGATCCCGCTAGTACGAACCGTCTACGGCGCGGTGAAGCATTTCTCCGAGATCGTGCTGAGCGACTCGAACTCGTCGTTCAAGAAAGCGCTGTTGATTCAGTATCCGCGCGAAGGTCTCTATAGCCTCGCGTTCCAGACCTCCGAAGAGCCCGCAGAAGTGCAGGCCGTCACCGGTGAGGAGATCGTTACGGTCTTCCTGCCGACCACGCCCAACCCGACGTCCGGCTTTATGCTCTTCGTACCGCGCAAGGATGTCATCGAGCTCGACATGCCGGTCGAAGAAGCGCTGAAGATGATCATCTCGCTCGGTGTCGTCGTGCCCGATTGGCACCCGGCTCACCCCCGTGGCGAGGTTGCGCTACCCGAGGCTACGCCTTAACATCCGCACGCCCCCGTACACCTTGTCTTTCAAGAGGTTAGAGTCCATGCGCAGTCATTACTGCGGCCAGGTCGACCGTTCGCTGATCGGAGAAGAAATTTCGGTCGCGGGCTGGGTCCACCGGCGACGTGACCACGGCGGGGTAATCTTCGTCGACCTGCGCGACCGTGAAGGCTTGCTCCAGGTCGTGTTCGATCCCGACACGCCCGAGATCTTTGCCGAAGCCGAGCGCATCCGCGGCGAGTACGTGCTGTCGGTTCACGGCCGTCTGCGTGAGCGCCCCGAAGGAACGATCAATCCTGAGATGCCGACCGGCGAGGTCGAACTCCTCGCGAGCGAACTCACGGTCCTCAACAAGTCGAAGACACCGCCGTTCCATCACGAGGAGCATGCGAGTGAGGAAGTGCGGCTTCGTTATCGCTATCTCGATCTGCGTCGTGACGAGATGCAGAATAATTTGCGTCTTCGCCACGCGGTAACGCGTGCGCTGCGCGCACTGCTCGACGAAGGCGGTTTCATCGAGATGGAAACACCGATACTGGCGAAGACCACGCCGGAAGGTGCGCGCGATTATCTCGTTCCGAGCCGGACGCACCCCGGCAAATTCTTCGCGCTGCCGCAATCGCCGCAGCTCATGAAGCAATTGCTCATGATGTCGGGTTTCGATCGCTACTATCAGATCGTGAAGTGTTTTCGCGATGAAGATCTGCGCGCAGACCGACAACCCGAATTCACCCAGCTCGATATCGAAACGGCTTTTCTCGATGAAGAGTCAATCATGGAAATCATGGAGTCGCTGATACGCGAGACATTTAAGCTCGCGCTCGACACTGATCTGCCCGATCCGTTCCCACGGCTAAGCTACGCTGAAGCGATGCAACGCTACGGCAGCGACGCACCCGATCTCAGAAACCCGCTCGAACTCGTGGAAGTTTCGGATCTTTTCGAAGGCGTCGAGTTCAAAGTCTTCGCCGGTCCCGCGGCCGATTCCGGCAGCCGCGTAGCGGCGTTGCTCGTGCCGGAAGGCGGCTCCCTGAGCCGCAAAGAGATTGACGACTACACAGATCTCGTCGGCCGCCACGGCGCCAAAGGTCTGGCCTATATAAAAGTAAACGATCGTGAAGCCGGCGCGGACGGCCTGCAGTCACCGATCCTCAAGTTTTTGCCGGACGATGCCGTACTCCAGGTGCTGGATCGCGTCGGCGCGAAGACCGGAGACCTCGTATTTTTCGGTGCCGACAAGGCGCGCGTCGTCAACGACAGTCTCGGTACCTTGCGTGATCAGCTCGGCGAAGATCGCGAGCTGATCGCCGACGAGTGGCAACCGGTGTGGGTCGTCGACTTCCCGGTATTCGACGACGACGGCGCGGGCGGCTGGACACCGTCACATCATCCGTTCACGTCACCACGTACGGATTCTCCCGAAGAACTCAGAGCGAATCCCGGCGAGGCGCTATCCCGGGCCTACGACATGGTTCTGAACGGCACCGAGATCGGGGGCGGCTCAATCCGAATTCACGATCCCGAGATGCAGTCGGCAATATTCGATCTTCTCGGCATCGATGCCGAGGAAGCCGAAGCCAAGTTCGGTTTCCTGCTGACGGCAATGCAGTACGGCTGTCCGCCGCACGGCGGAATAGCGTTTGGCCTCGACCGCCTGGTCATGATCATGGCCGGCGCCGAAAGCATTCGCGACGTCATCGCATTTCCGAAGACGCAGACGGCGAGCGATCTGCTGACGAGTGCGCCGAGCGACGCGAGTCCGGAGCAACTAAAGGAAGTCGGTATCCGGCTTCGGACACCGCCTAAGGTTGAATGAGCGCGCTGCGACGTCCCGAATCGGTGCTCGTCGTCATCCATACGCCCGAGCTCGATTGTCTTCTGCTCGAGCGCGTCTCGCCGGCTGGTTTTTGGCAGTCGGTTACCGGCACATTGAAGTGGCAGGAAACCGCCGTCGACTGTGCCGCGCGCGAAGTCAGGGAGGAGACGGGTATCGAGCCGGACGGGCTGGTCGAAGCGGGAATTGAGCAGCGCTTCCCGATCCTGCCCGAATGGCGCGATCGATACGCTCCGGACGTCACCGAGAATGTTGAGCATCTCTGGTATTTGGCCTTACCCGAGATCCTACCCGTGACGATCAATCCCGACGAGCACCTGCAGTACCGTTGGGCGCAGCTCGAGGAAGCGATTGCGACGGTCACCTCCTGGACGAACCGCGCCGCGCTCGAACGCTTGCGCTCTTAGAGCTCGGCCCCGGATAGCTCCGTCGAGACTAAATCTCGCCTCGACGTCCTGTCTCGGCTCGAATCGTGTCCTCGTCGCTTTAGGCCGTCCATGGCACGCTCCTCGTCTACGACGCTCGACGGACTATCCGGGCCCTCCCTTGTCGGTCACCGCGGCGTTGGGAACGGCGGCGCTGTTCGGCGGCGTCGATTAAACTAAGCAACGTGACGCAGGCGCATACCCCGATGATGAAACAGTACCTCGGCCTAAAGGCCGAGCATCCCGACGTGCTGCTTTTCTATCGAATGGGCGACTTCTACGAATTGTTTTACGACGACGCCCGCAAAGCGACCGAACTCATCGACATCTCGCTGACGAGCCGCGGCCAATCAGCGGGCGAGCCGATCCCGATGGCGGGCGTTCCTCACCATTCTGTCGACGGCTATCTCGCTCGCCTCGTTCGACTCGGCGAATCCGTCGCGCTGTGCGAGCAGATCGGAGACCCCGCGACCAGCAAAGGTCCGGTCGAGCGCAAGGTCGTCCGCGTTATTACACCGGGAACGCTTACCGACGAAGCGCTGCTCGACTCGAAGCGAGCGAACTTTCTCGCAGCGATATCGATGTCGAACGAAGCGGTGGGCATCGCCTGGCTGGATCTCGCGAGCGGGCATTTCTCCGTCATGCAGCTCGGCCCCGGCGACGACTTGCAGGGTGAGATCGAACGTATCAAGCCGGCAGAGATCCTCGTTAGCGAGGAAACGACAACGCCCGAGTGGCTCGCAGGGGCACCCGGTATCAATGAGCGCCCGCCGTGGCATTTCGACGCGGAAACCAGTCAGCGAGCTCTGTGCCAACAGTTCGGCACACAGGACCTTGCAGGCTTTGACGCGAGTGATGTCCCGGTCGCGATCGGCGCTGCGGGATGCCTGCTGCAATACGTCAAGGATACGCAGCGCGCGGCAGTACCTCATATAAGGAGCCTGACGCGAGAGCGACGCGACCAGGCCGTGATCATGGATGCGACGACGCGAAGAAATCTCGAGATCGACGCGAGTCTTGGCAAACATGACGAGTACACGCTGGCCGGGATCATGGATCGCTGTGCCACGCCCATGGGTAGCCGTTTGTTGAGGTCGTGGCTCAACCGACCGATCCGCGATCGTGAAACGCTGGCAATGCGTCAGGACGCCGTTGCAAAGATTCTCGACAACGGCGCGCGTGACGATCTGCATCGCGATCTATCGGAGATCGGTGACATCGAGCGAATTCTCACGCGCGTCGCGCTTCGCTCCGCTCGACCGCGCGATCTCGCACGTCTTCGTCATGCACTGACTTTCGTCCCGCCACTGCGAACGGCGGTAGACGCAATCGACGCGCCGCACCTCGCTGAACTCACCTCCCGCTGCGATGATCACAGCGAACAAAGCGCGTTGCTCTCCGCTGCCGTTGTCGAGTCGCCGCCCGTTCTGATACGCGAAGGCGGTGTCATCGCCGAGGGCTACGACGCCGAACTCGACAAATTGCGAACGATCAGCGCCGACGCACGCCAATATCTCGACGACCTCGAAGTGCGAGAGCGCGAGCGGACGGGCTTGAGCAACCTCAAAGTCGGGTACAACCGTGTTCACGGCTACTACATTGAGATCAGCAAAGCGCAGGCGCGCGAAGCACCGGACGACTACACACGCCGCCAGACGCTCAAGGGAGCGGAACGCTTCATCACACCGGAGCTCAAGGAGTTCGAAGAGAAGATACTGAGCGCTCGGGACCGCTCTCTGGCTCGTGAACGTCAGCTCTACGAGCAGTTAATCGAATTATTGAACGAGCAGCTCGATGCGATGCTAACGACCGCCGCGAGCCTCGCTGAGATCGATGTGCTCTCGAACTTCGCGGAGCGTGCGGTGAGTCTGAATCTCGCGCGTCCGATTCTGACCGACGATCCCGAACTTCGTTACTCGAATGGCCGGCACCTCGGTGTGGAACTCGCGAACGAGTCCGCATTCGTGCCGAACGATCTCGAGCTTCACGACCAGCGACGACTGCTGATCATCACGGGCCCAAACATGGGCGGCAAATCCACCTATATGCGGCAAACCGCGCTCATTGCGATTCTAGCGCACACGGGAAGCTTCGTCCCCGCCGACGATGTCCGTATGGGTCCCATCGACAGGATCTTCACTCGCGTCGGCGCAGCCGACGATCTCGCCGGTGGACGCTCGACCTTCATGGTCGAGATGACCGAGACTGCGAACATCCTCAACAACGCGACGGCTGAAAGCCTCGTGCTCATGGATGAGGTCGGCCGAGGCACGAGCACTTTCGACGGACTGTCGCTCGCATGGGCCGCGGCGCGATTTATTGCGCGCGGTCCGCGCGCCTTTACGCTGTTCGCCACACACTATTTCGAGCTCACGAGCCTTCCCGATGAGCTGCCGGCGACAGCAAATGTGCATCTCGACGCGAGCGAGCATGGCAACGAGCTGATCTTCCTGCACGCGGTGAAACCAGGCCCGGCCAATCAGAGCTACGGCCTGCATGTCGCACAGTTGGCGGGCGTTCCACGCGACGTCGTCGACGAGGCGCGAGAGTACCTGGCAACGCTCGAGCGACAGCTCCAGAGTCTCGCCGAGAGTGGCCCGCAGGAACAGTTCCTGTTCAATGCACCGCAGACCACGGATCCGCTGCGAACGAGGCTCGCCGGACTCGACGTCGACGACCTGTCACCGCGACAGGCGCTCGACCTGCTCTTCGACCTGACCGCCGACGCCAAACGCGAGTAATCGGTTTATGGTCGCGGTCGGGGCGGCTCCGGGTAGTATTGCTGGATGCGTGTCGTACACATCGAGTCGGGCCAGCACCTCTACGGTGGCGCTCAGCAGGTCCGCTATCTGCTCGCGGGCCTGGCGGATGAAGGCATCGACAATGTGCTGATCTGTCCGCGCGGCAGCGCGATCGCGGATGCTGTGGGCGGTATGAATGGAGCCGCCGAAGTCATCGAGATCCCGATGCGGGGTGATCTCGACATTGCGCTGCCCGGCCGGCTGCGATCGCTGATCGAAGCCCGGCAGCCGGACCTCGTGCATGTTCACTCACGCCGCGGAGCGGACAAGTTCGGCGGCTGGAACGCGCGCTGGGCGGGCGTGCCGGCCGTGTTGACGCGTCGTGTCGAGAGTGCTGAATTTCGCACTATCGCGCTCCTCAAGTACCAGCCTTATGCTGCGATTATCGCGATCTCGCGCGCGATCGAGCGCGAACTCAAGGACAACATGGGTCTGTCGGAAAGCCGAGTGCACTACGTCGCAAGCGGCGTCGACACGGAGCGATTCAGGCCGGCGGAAAATCGTGGCCGACTCCGCGAGCTGCTCGGAATTCCCGATCCGGCGATCACGATCGGCGTTGTTGCGCAGCTCATTGAACGCAAGGGGCATTCGCGTCTGTTCGGTTTGTTGCCGCCGTTGATCGAGGCGAATCCGAATCTGCATGTTATTTGCTTCGGGCAGGGTCCCCTGGAAGACGCTCTTTCGGCGCAGCTCGACGACAGCGGGATTGCCGCGAATGTTCATCTGGCCGGATTTCGCGGCGATCTGGTGCAGCTGTTGCCCGATCTCGACATGCTCGCGCATCCGGCCGAGCGTGAAGGACTCGGCGTCGCCGTGCTCGAAGCGATGAGCTGCGGTGTTGCGGTAGTCGCAAGCGAGGCAGGCGGGCTGACGGACTTGATCGAGGACGGCCGGACCGGACTGTCGGTTGCCGCTGACGATGAGGCCGGCTGGTCTGTCGCGCTGGCTCGACTCATCGACGATTCTGATTTCAGGGCCCGGCTCGGCGCCGCAGGACGGCGGCGGATCGAAGAGAATTTCTCTTCAACTCAGATGACAGCGGGTAATCTCGAGGTCTATCACGACGTCATGAGACGAAACTATGGCCGCAACTGACACTGAACTACTCGAGCTCGCGCGAGACCTCGGGGAGACGCTAAAGCGGCGCGGGCTGACGGTCGCAACTGCGGAGTCCTGTACGGGAGGCTGGATCGCCAAGGCGCTAACTGACCTCCCTGGCAGCTCCGCCTGGTTCGGCTGGGGCTTCGTCAGCTATGCCAACGAGGCGAAGATACGCATGCTCGGGGTTGAGCCGGAACTGCTCGAAACCCATGGCGCCGTCAGCGAGCCGGTCGTGCTGGCGATGGCCAAAAGTGTGGCCGCCGCTAGTGGCTCGGATCTCAGTGTTGCCGTCAGCGGGATCGCGGGGCCCGACGGAGGATCCGGCGAGAAACCCGTTGGTACGGTCTGGCTCGCGTGGGCTGTCGGGAAAGACACTGAGGCTCGCTCCGTTCGGCTTGACGGGGATCGCGACGCCGTGCGCCGCGGCACCGTGGAGCTCGCTCTGCGGGGTCTGGTAGAGGCTGCGCAGACGCTGCCGTGACAGATGACGGTCCGCGAGAGCGAAGACGGCGCGTTTTCTTCGCGATCTGGCCGGACGACGCGACGCGAAAATCTCTGGTCGAAGCGACGCGATCGTGTGTCGGCGCTGCGGGCGGCCGATCGACCCCGACTGCAAACCTGCATGTGACCCTGGCGTTCGTCGGTGAGGTGAGCGCGGATGAGCTGGTAGCGATTCGCTCGATCAGGCCGCCTCGGGTCGGAGGATTCGATCTGGCGATCGATACGACCGGGTTCCGCAAACGTGCCAAGATTCTGTGGGCCGCGCCACAGACTGTTCCGCCGGCGCTGCTCGCTCTCGAAGCCGGGCTGTGGGAGCGGCTCGAGGAGATCGGGATCGAGCGTGACAGACGCGCTTACCTCCCACACGTCACGCTCGCGCGTCGTGCGAGCCGTGCCGATGCCGACATCGACCCCGTGCATTGGTCCGTCACCGAAATCGCGCTCGTCGAGTCGATACTCGGGCCTCCGCATTCGACCTATACGGTCCTCAAAACCTGGCCGCTGTAGCTAAAAATTCTCTTCTGTCAGCGGCGCGAATCTATGGAATAATCGAAGCATCACCGGACTTCCCATCGACCGACTCAAGCCTGGAAACCTCTATGGACGACAATCGTAAAAAAGCTCTCTCTGCCGCGCTATCACAGATCGAAAAACAGTTTGGAAAAGGCTCCGTCATGCGTCTCGGCGACTCGATCGCGATTCGCGACACTGACGTCGTCTCGACCGGTTCTCTCGGACTGGACGTTGCGTTAGGTATCGGCGGCTTGCCGAAAGGGCGCGTCATCGAGATCTACGGGCCGGAAGCTTCCGGTAAAACTACGCTGACGTTGCAGGTCGTTGCCGAAGCGCAGAAGAACGGTGGCACGGCGGCATTCGTCGATGCCGAGCATGCGCTCGATCCGAGTTACGCCGAGAGGCTCGGCGTTAAAGTCGACGAACTCCTGATCTCGCAGCCGGACACGGGTGAGCAAGCGCTCGAGATCACGGACATGCTGGTCCGCTCAGGTGCCGTCGACGTCGTCGTCGTCGACTCGGTCGCTGCGCTGACTCCGAAAGCCGAGATTGAAGGCGAGATGGGCGACACTCATGTCGGCCTGCAGGCGCGTCTCATGTCGCAGGCGCTGCGCAAGCTCACGGGCAACATCAAGCGCTCCAACTGCATGGTGATCTTCATCAATCAGATTCGAATGAAGATTGGTGTCATGTTCGGTAGCCCGGAGACGACGACGGGCGGTAACGCGCTGAAGTTCTACTCGTCAGTTCGACTCGATATTCGCCGTATCGGCGCGATCAAGAAAGGCGACGAGATTCTCGGCAACGAGACCCGCGTAAAGGTCGTCAAGAACAAGCTGGCTCCTCCGTTCCGCAAGGCCGAGTTCGAAATCCTCTACGGCCACGGTATCTCCCACGAAGGCGAGCTCATCGACATCGGTGTCGAACAGAACATCGTTGAGAAAGCCGGTTCGTGGTACAGCTATCAGGGCGATCGCATCGGTCAGGGCAAAGAGAATGTGCGCACCTATTTGATCGAACATCCCGACATGGCCGAGCAGATCGAGGCGCAGCTGCGCGCAAAGCTGCTACCGGGTCCGATTGAGGTGCCGCTCGAAGAGCCGGAGGAAAGTGCCGAACTCAAGCAAGCCTAAACCGGTTCGCGACCCCGCAGACGACGACAAGGCCTGTCGCCGCCGCGCGATGGATCTGCTCGCACGGCGCGAGCACACGAGACTCGAGCTCGAGCGAAAGCTTGCCGATCGCGAATTCGGATCGCCTGTAATCGGTGACGTTCTGGATCGTCTGCAGGAAGACGGCCTTCTCGACGAGAATCGTTTTATCGAGAGCTTCGTCCGGACGCGCATCGGCAAAGGCCACGGGCCCGCGCGCATCGAAGCCGAGCTTGGCGTGCGCGGCATCGATAGTGGCCGAGCGCAGCAATGCCTTCGTGATACCGAGCTCAACTGGCACTCGCTTGCGGCGGGAGTCCGCGAAAAACGCTTCGGTCCGACTCCACCTGATGACTTCAAGGAACGCGCCCGGCAGATGCGGTATCTCCACTATCGCGGCTTCAATAGCGAGCAAATCAACGCGGCACTGGAACTTGCAAGCGATTCCGATTAGCTTGCGCATCCAGTTCGGATCACAAATCTTCGACGGCCATCCAGATCATGAAACCGAGCAGTAACGAGCTGCGCCAGGCGTTCCTGGACTTCTTCGCCGAGCGCGACCACGAAGTCGTCGCGAGTTCGCCGCTTGTTCCTGGCAACGATCCGACCCTGCTGTTCACGAACGCCGGAATGGTGCAGTTCAAGGATGTTTTTCTCGGCAACGAAAAGCGTGCTATTCCGCGCGCGTCGTCGTCGCAGCGTTGCGTTCGCGCTGGTGGCAAGCACAACGATCTCGAGAACGTTGGTTATACCGCGCGTCACCACACGATGTTCGAGATGCTCGGTAACTTCAGCTTTGGAGATTATTTCAAGCGCGAAGCTATTCACTACGCCTGGGAGTTCTTGACGAAGGTAATGGAGCTGCCACCCGAACGCCTCTGGTGCACGGTCTACGAGGAGGACGACGAGGCGGCCGAGATCTGGCTCACGGAAATCGGCATCGATCCGGATCGATTCTCCCGACTCGGCACGAAAGACAACTTCTGGGCGATGGGCGATACGGGTCCCTGCGGTCCGTGTTCCGAGATCTTTTACGATCATGGCGAAGACGTTCCGGGCGGACCGCCGGGCTCTCCGGATGAGGACGGTGACCGCTTCGTCGAAGTCTGGAATCTCGTCTTCATGCAGTTCAACCGCGACTCGTCGGGCGAGCTCGCGCCGCTGCCAAAGCCGTCGGTCGATACCGGCATGGGGCTCGAGCGGTTGGCCGCCGTTATGCAGGGCGTTCATTCGAACTACGAGACGGACCTGTTCACCGCTCTAATAGACGCCGCAATCGACGTCACGAATGCGACGGATAAAGAAAGTAAGTCGCTCAATGTCATCGCAGATCACATCCGAGCCTGCGCTTTCCTGATCGTCGACGGTGTATTGCCGGGCAACGAGGGTCGTGGCTACGTGCTCCGCAGAATCATCCGGCGCGCGATCCGCCACGGCTACAAGCTTGGCGTCGAAAAGCCTTTCTTCCACAAACTGGTTGCGCCGCTCGAAGCGCAAATGGGAGCCGCCTACCCGGAACTCAGCAAACTCCGCGAACATGCCGAGCGTGTATTGCTGCAGGAAGAGGAACGTTTTGCCGAGACGCTGACGCAGGGCATGCGCATACTCGAAGAGACCATTACGGCTATGTCCAACTCAGACGTCATTCCGGGCGATGCCGTTTTCAAGCTCTACGATACTTATGGATTTCCAGAAGACTTGACTGCGGACATTGCGCGAGAGCGTGGCTTGTCCGTCGATCATGCCGGTTTCGAGACCGCAATGGCGGCACAGCGAGAGCGCGCCAGGCAGTCAAGCCAGTTCACGGTCGACATTTCTGACCTGCCGAAGGTCGAAGGCGCAACCGAGTTTCTTGGCTACGGCACGCTGACTGCCGGTGCCAAGGTGACCGGCTTATTCGTCGATGGCGACGCCGTTGAATCAATTGAAGCGGGTGCGGCTGCTGTTGTCGTACTCGATCGAACACCGTACTACGCTGAGAGCGGCGGGCAGGTTGGAGACTCGGGCGAGCTTTCCGGTGACGATCTGCGGTTCAGAGTTGATGACACGCAAAAGGCCGGCGCCGCGCACGCGCATCTCGGTGAGCTTGTTGAAGGCAAGCTGGCGATCGGAGATCGAATCGAGGCACAAGTTGATGCAGGGCGGCGTGCCGCCATCGTACTCAACCACTCCGCGACGCATCTGCTGCACGCTGCGTTAAGAAGCGTTCTCGGCGAGCATGTGCAACAGAAGGGCTCGCTTGTCGCTCCCGACCGGCTTCGTTTCGACTTCTCGCATTACGAAGCGCTAACGGCGAATGAACTCGCGGAACTCGAGTCCGTCGTCAACGAGCAGATCCGGATCAACGCAGCAGCCGAGACGAAAGTGATGCCGTATCAGGATGCAATCGCCAGCGGAGCGCTGGCGTTCTTTGGTGATAAATACGCCGAAGACGTTCGTGTCTTGCGGCTCGGAGAGTTCTCGACGGAGCTATGTGGTGGGACTCACGTGTCGCGCGCCGGTGATATCGGTCTTCTGAAGATCACTGCGGAAAGCGGCATCGCGGCCGGCGTCCGCAGAATCGAAGCCGTGACAGGACCGGGCGCGCTCGAATGGCTGCAGACAAACGAGATGTTACTCAGAGACATTGCCGGGCTCGTTAAGGGAGGACGTGACGACGTCGCCGACAAAGTTCGTTCGCTAATCGAGCGCAATCGCGCGCTTGAACGCGAGTTAACGACGCTCAAGGGCAAACTCGCGACCGGCGGCGGCCAGGATCTTCTCGGCGAGACGCAAGACGTTGGCGGGATCAAGGTCCTCGCGGCTCGGCTGGACGGTGCCGACTCCAAGGCGCTTCGAGAGGCGGCCGACAAACTCAAGGATCGGCTGGGCTCGGGCGTTGTCGTGCTCGGTGCGGTCGAGGACGACAAGGTGCGCCTGGTCGCAAGCGTCAGTCAGGATTTAACTAAATCCTTTAAGGCTGGCGATCTGATCAGGCCCGTAGCGGAGAAAGTCGGTGGCCGCGGCGGCGGTCGGCCCGACTTTGCTCAGGCTGGAGGCTCCGATCCTGGCCAGTTAGATGCCGCGCTGGCGCTTGTTAGCGCCGAGGTGGCGGCGCTGATCGAGTCCGCATCTTAGACTGAGTCTAAATCGTCCGGCATCGGGCACCCAGTTGCATTAAACTACGGGGGTCGACGGGCGTTTTAGGGGCCTGTCTCAGGGGGACTGGCGCGAATTAATAAGACACAACAGCCAGTCGAGCCACGGACGTTCGTGACCCATGCGTAATCAATAACGTACGCACGGACCGAGTCTCGAACCGAAGGGCGGTCACTGCAGCCTCAACCAGCATGACGCGCAGGATAGCGTGGCGAGGCCAGCAGGTGACAAGACCGAGAAGGAGTTTGGCTATGCTGATCTTGACCCGAAGGGTGGGGGAAACGGTTGTCATCGGCGACGATGTCACTGTGACGGTTCTTGGCGTGAAAGGAAATCAGGTTCGTCTCGGAGTCAACGCTCCGAAAGAAATTGCTGTTCACCGCGAAGAAATCTACGAAAGAATAAAACGCGAAAAGGCGACTGAGGAAGCTAGCCGGCCGCAAGCGGTCAGCGCAAGCCACTAATCCAGTTCAGCTTGTCGAATGCTGCGGTCGTTCGGCCGCGGTAGACTTTCCCGAATCCGGCTACCGAAGATGAGTCGATCGATCACGAGCGGCCGTTCACGTCGCCAATCAGCGCGCGACCCGTTAGAATTCTGCGGCGCGACCGAAAACGCCGTTACCGGAGAGGTGGCTGAGTGGTCGAAAGCGCTCCCCTGCTAAGGGAGTAAGGGTTAATAGCCCTTCGAGGGTTCGAATCCCTCCCTCTCCGCCAATATTCAAAAAGAAAGAAAAGTTTAAAGAGCCGCTTACTCGCGGAGATTTCGAGATTCGAACCAGTCGCCCGAAGGGCGACCGTTCGACTCGAGCGCCGGCTGTGCCGCGCGAGAGAACGCGCAGGCGATGAAGTCGCCGAGCGGCCCCCTTGAGGGGTGAGCCGCCGCAGGCGGCGAATAATCCCTCCCTCTCCGCCAGTAAACCAAAAAGAAGCCCCTTCAGGGGCTTTTTGGTTTACAAGGGGAGTGGAGGTTTGATGAGAACCCTTACAATTGACCGCGGCATCCCGGAATAAGTCATCCTATGACCGACACGACCTTCAAACTGTTTCTCGTGCGTCACGGCGAGGCGGCGGCACGGTGGGGTGAGGCCCGTGACCCCGGCCTCAGCGATCTGGGGCGCGAGCAGGCCTCGGCGGTGAGTGAAGAGTTGCTGGCTCAACTGGACGGCCAGGTCAACATCGTCAGCAGCCCGTTGTTGCGTGCGCGGCAGACTGCAGAGCCCTTTGCAGCGGCGTTAGGTGCCTCCGTCGAAATCGACCACAGGTTCAGGGAAATTCAAGCACCGGCTGCTTTAACGCACCGCTGGGAATGGCTCAAACAGTTCGCGCAGCAAACGTGGGAGTCGCAAAGCGAGTCGCTGCTTGAATGGCGGGCGCGGGCGACCGAACGGCTCATGGAATATAGTGGTTGCACGGTAGTCTTCACGCATTTCATGATGTTGAATGCGGTCGTTGGGCAGTTGACTGACTGCTCCGATACGCTCTGTTTCCGACCAAACAACGGTTCTATCACACAGTTGCAACGCGACGGCAACGCGCTGCAGGTGATTAGCCTCGGAAATGAATCAAAGACGGTGGTCAACTAGCGATCGCTTACGCTATCGAAAAGACGACTTTGCCTTTGGCCCGACGTTCGGCGATACAGCTAAAGGCTTTCAGATACTGGTCCAGAGGAAAGACCTCACTGACCACTGGTTCGAACTTGCCGCTATCGATCATCTCGACGAGTTCCCGGAAATTGGTGGCACTCTGCTCGGGAAACTTGCTGACCCAGGTGCCCCAAAACACGCCAACGATGGAAGCTCCTTTTAATAGCGCAAGATTGAGCGGCATCTTCGGAATCGTTCCGGAGGCAAACCCGATAACGAGAAAGCGGCCGTCCCAGCCCGTGGCTCGGAATGCCTGCTCGGAGAGATCGCCGCCGACGGGGTCGTAGACCACGTCGACGCCTTTGCCACCGGTCAATTGCTTGGTTTTTTCCTTGAGGTCTTCGGTCGCGTAGTTGATGCGCAGGTCGGCGCCCGCCTGGCAGGCAAAATCCAGCTTCTCGTCGGAACTCGCGGCCGCAATGACGGTGGCGCCCATAACCTTTGCGAGCTGAATCGTCGCAATGCCAACGCCCCCGGCTGCACCGAGCACCAGCACGGTTTCGCCTGGCTGGAGTTTCGCCCGCTGCTTTAAGGCGTAGTAGGAAGTGCCGTAGGTTGTCGTGAGGCCGGCGGCCTGTTCGAAGGACATTGTCTCGCCAATTCGGAAAACGCTCTGCTCCCTGGCGATACATTCTTCAGCGAACGCCCCGCCGCTAGCCTTCGCAAAGACTTTGTCGCCGACCGCGAGCGACGTCACGCCGACTCCAACTGCCGCAATCACACCAGAAACTTCACTGCCTGGAATAAACGGCAGTGGTGGCTTGAATTGATACTTGCCCTCAACCTGTAAAATATCAGGGAAGTTAATGCCCGCCGCTTTGGTCGCAATCCGGACCTCTCCATCACCAGGCTCTGGCGTGGCTCGATCCTCGAGCACGAGATTCTCGAGTTCACCGTATTCCGGGCAGACGAGAGCTTTCATCAGTTAGTCCTTGAATGAATTGCGCAACTCAGCACGTCGCAGTTTAGGATAATCGATATCCGTAGAGCAGCCTCCAAATTCGCTTAAGCGCCGATGCTGGGAAGAAATCACTGGGAGTAAGAAATGTCCGAGCTGAACCACGAACTCTTTAACCTGGCGATGTCCGCCGAAGCGCAGCCGTTAATGGACGCCGTAAAACGCCATATTGCGGAGAACGTTGAGCCGATCCGTGAGGAATTCGACACGCTGCACAAAGAGCGGCCGGGTCACTGGGAATGGCATCCGCGCCAGCTCGAGCTGCTTGATGGCGCCAAGCAAAAGGCCCGGGAAGCGGGTCTGTGGAATTTCTTCTTGCCTGACTCGGACTTTGGCAGCAGCCTGACCAATCTTGACTACGCCTATATCGCAGCCGAACTCGGTAAATGGGACGTCGGCTCGCACCTGAACGCGTCCGAGACGCTCAATTGCAGCGCGCCCGACACGGGCAATATGGAGGTGCTGGAACGGGTCGGCACGCCCGAGCAAAAGAAACAGTGGCTCAAGCCGCTCCTGAACGGGGAAATCCGTTCTGCTTACGCGATGACCGAGCCGGGGCTGCCCTCATCGGATGCCCGCAACATCGGAATGAGCGCCAAACTTGAGGGCGACGAATGGGTGCTCAACGGCGAGAAGTACTGGATCTCCGGGTCCGGCGATCCACGATGCAAGATCATGATCGTTATGGTTAAGACCAGTCCCGACGCGGCGCCGCATAAACAGCAGTCGCAGATCCTGGTTCCAATGGACAGCCTCGGCGTCGAGATCGTCGAGGGCATGCAGGTATTGGGCGATGACGATGCGCCGCATGGGCACATGCACTTGCGGTTTAACGACGTTCGCGTACCTAAAGAGAATATCCTGCTGGGCGAAGGTCGCGGCTTCGAGATTTCGCAGCTGCGATTGGGCCCAGGACGCATTCATCACTGCATGCGCACCATTGGCAAGGCCGAGATGGCGCTCGAACTCATGTGCAAGCGCGCCGGTTCGCGAATTGCGTTCGGCAAGCCGATCGCGAACCTCGGCAAAAACGTAGAGGTGATCTCGCGTGCGCGAATAGACATCAATGCCATGCGCCTGTCGGTGCTGCAGGCGGCCAAGGCGATGGACGTGCTTGGCAACAAAGAGGCGCGTGTTTACGTCAGCGCCGTCAAGGCGATGGTGCCCGAAAAAGCTTGCGAGATTATCGACCAGTCGATGCAGATGCATGGCGCGATCGGCATTTCCCACTGGACACCGCTCGCCAAATTGTACGCCGCTATCCGTGCTTTTCGGTACGCGGACGGTCCGGATGAAGTCCATCACATGGTCGTGGGGCGCGCTGAGCTGCAGAAATACGACCTGTGGTGAGGAGGGGCAAGAACGCGAACCATTCTTTTGGAGCGATAAACCATGGTAAATACGGAATTGTTCGATCTCAGTGGCAAAGTTGCGTTGACCACCGGTTCCTCCAGAGGGATAGGCAAGGCGATGGCGACGGCCCTCGCTCAACACGGTGCCCGGGTCATGGTTTCGAGCCGCAAGATCGACCAGTGCGAGGCAACAGTCGCAGAGATCAACGAGACCTGTGGCGAGGATCGTGCTGTCGCCTTTGCCTGCAACGCCGGCTACAAGGATCAACTTCAGGCGCTGGTCAACGAGACGCACGACAAACTGGGTCCGATCGATGTCTTGATCGGCAACGCGGGCGTGAATCCGGCCTACGGATCCATGTTTGACATTCCCGATGCCGCTTTCGACAAGATCATGAATACCAACGTCAAGGCGAACCACTGGCTGTGCCAGATGGTCGCGCCGGATATGGTGAAGAAAGGCGGCGGATCGATCATCATCACGGCCAGCGTGGCTTCGTTTAAGCCATCGGATGTCATCGGCACCTATCAGATTTCAAAGACCGCGTTACTAGCGCTGGTACGCAATCTCGCGATGGAAATTGGACCCAGCGGTGTGCGAGCCAACTGCATCTGCCCGGGTCTCATACGGACAGAGTTTGCCAAAGCGCTTTGGGAAGACTCACAAACCGAGAAACGCATAGCCGATACGTTTCCGCTGCGCCGGCTCGGTACTCCGGAAGACCTGAAGGGAATCGCCGTGTTTCTGGCCTCTGATGCGAGTTCCTACGTTACCGGCCAGGCGATTACGGTTTGCGGTGGACAGGTGATGTGCCGTTAATACAGAACGCCGTCGACGAAAGGGGTCAGAGAACTTTTTAAAGGGGAGGCATGAAGACCGAGAATGCCGCACCGGAAGGCTACAAAACCGATGCCGTCGAGGCGTGGGTCGCTAGCCACGTCGACGAATTGACGCCACCGTTCGAGTGGATCCGCCTGGCAGGCGGTCAATCCAACCTCACGTACCAATTGCGGGACCAGAATGGGCGCGTGGCCGTGATCCGTCGCCCGCCGCAGGGCGAGTTGTTGCCGAAGGCCCACGACATGAGTCGTGAATGGGCGCTAATCTCGGCGCTCGGCCCGACGCCCGTGCCCGTGCCGGCGGCGTACGCGTTCTGCGAAGACCCTGAGGTAACGGGCGCCTGGTTTTACGTCATGGGCCACGTCGATGGCCATCCGCTGCGCAGCGCGGACGACACCAACACACTGATACCGGAGTCTGAACGACAAACGATGGCGTATTCGTTTATCGATTCGCTGGCAGCTTTGCACGCAATCGACCCGGACGACGTGGGACTCGGCGAGCTCGGCAAAAAGGATGGCTACGTCGGCCGTCAGTTGAAATCCTGGTACCGCTCCTGGACTGCTTCGGTGGAACCGGCGCAGTACGATGATGGGCGCGCACACGAGCTACATCAGTTTTTTCTGGACAATGTTCCCGAGCAGGGGCCGGGGCGAATCGTGCACGGCGATTATGGGCCACACAACGTGCTGATCGGATCGGATTGCAAGGTTGAGGCTATCGTTGACTGGGAGCTTTCGACGCTGGGTGACCCACTCGCCGACCTGACCTATTCACTGAACCATTGGCCAGACCCGACCGACGTAGAGCCACTAGATCCCGATGCACCGACAGCTCCGCCGGGTTTTCCATCGCGATCCGAGCTGGCGAAACGATACAGCCAAAAAACGGGCCGCGTGTTATCGAGACTGGATTATTACTACGGTTTCAATCACTGGAAATTCGCTGCCATTCTGCACGGTGTGTACGCGCGATATCGACAGGGGCAAAAGAAAATCGAAGGGGCAGATCTGGACGCCATAAAGGCTCGGGTCGAT
>CAJIBS010000229.1_pt1 | contig 22047 bp, 16 predicted proteins | sample 9199411 | NCBI WGS metagenome assembly CAJIBS01 (sample SAMEA7708312, study PRJEB35096) | sediment metagenome | biome: marine neritic benthic zone biome [ENVO:01000025]; feature: sediment [ENVO:00002007]; material: shallow marine sediment [ENVO:03000034] sea grass bed [ENVO_01000059] ... | reverse complement strand
GGCAGCTTCGATAACTACATCTGGCGATTCGTTGAGGGTAAACCCATCGTGAATCGCTGGCGGCGACAGGGCCAGGTTCCGGCCACGAGCACGGAGTCCGACGCTCTGAGCAAGGATCTCAAGTCACGCGGCTTCCGTTTCGTCGGTTCGACGATCATTTACGCTCATATGCAGGCAATTGGCCTCATCAACGATCACATTATGAGCTGCTTCCGTTACGAAGCTTGCAAGAAAGCCCGCCGTAAACGCTCCTAATTACGATAATCGAGCGGCGGGCCGCGATCGCCGAGCAGTGCCTCGTAATAATAGTCGTCGCCGATTTTCTCTCGGTGCTCCGCCTGGGCGGCGGTGCGCAGATCGTCATTCTCGAACAGTTCGATCGCGGCCAGGCTAAGCGTCTTGGCTGCGTTGTGCGCTCCCTTGACGCCGATACTGGTTCCGCTCGTTGCGGCGGCCTGCCAGCTGTGCGAATTCGTGCCGGGTACCCAGGTCGCGACGCGAAGGCCGACGGTCGGTGTCGCGATAGAGACATCGCCGACGTCGGTCGAGCCGAAGCCGAGATTGACCTCATAGGGCTGAATTCTGCCCTCGTCACCAAGCTCGTACTCCGGATTCTGCAGAGTCGCGTAGATCTGCTCGGCGAACGCCTGTTCCTCAGCCGTATACTCGATGCCGCCGACCTCGCGAAGCTTGGCGTCCATCATCCGGGCGAGTGTCTCGTTGACCAGCAGCGGGTGATTGCCGTGGATGATCTCCCAGTCGACGTCAGTGCCCGTGCCCTGCGCGGCGCCATGCGCGGCCTCCTCGATACGCGCCCAGATCTCGCTGACGACTGCTGCCTCGGGGTGGCGCACGTAGTAATAGACTTCGGCGAAGTCGGGCACGACGTTGGGCGCGAAACCGCCAGCCGTAATAACGTAATGAATGCGTGTTTCCTGGGGTACGTGCTCGCGCATGAGGTTGACCATGTAGTTGAACGCTTCAACGCCATCGAGCGCCGACCGCGCATTGTGCGGAGCGCGGGCGGCATGCTGCGATAAGCCGTGGAAACGGAATTTCGCGGAGCGATTGGCCAGAGATGTCAGCGCTGCAGCCGTGTTCTCGCCTGACGCGTGCCAGTGCAGCGAGATGTCGACGTCGTCGAAAAGTCCTGCGCGAACCATATAGACCTTGCCGCTTCCGCCTTCCTCTGCGGGTGTTCCATAGAGACGAATCGTGCCGCGCGAACCGGTCTCTTCGAGCCAGTGTTTGACCGCAATTGCCGCGCTGACCGAAGCTGCGCCGAACAGGTTGTGGCCGCAGGCGTGCGCGGCGGGCTTGTCTTCTAGCGGACTACGTACCGGCGACGCGGCCTGCGTGATTCCCGGCAGCGCATCGTACTCGGCGAGGATCGCAATCACGGGTTCTCCAGAGCCGTAGCTCGCGACGAATGCCGTTGGAATGTCGGCAACGCCAGCCTCGATCGTGAATCCTTCGGCTGCAAGTGTGTTTTGCAGCAACTGAGTGCTTTGCTCTTCCTGGTAGCCGACTTCGGCAAGATCCCATAGAGTCATCGCGATCGACTCGGTATCCTCGTAGCGCGAATCTAGGTAGTCGAGTATGTCGACCTGAGCCGACGCGCTCGTAGCTAACGAAAGGAAGAGCGTACCGGCCAGAATTCTGGCAGCTGTCATTTTCATCGTTTCGATCCCCGGTTATTCATCGTCATTAGCTGTTAATCGATCAGCATGTTGTACATGCCCTCGATGTTTCTCGATCGGAGAGCGTCATAGCTCGTCCAATCGGAGTAAGTTGACATGTCGACGGTTCGCTGCATTTCGTCGAGCGTTTGCCCAGCGGCAATCGCGGCTGCGACCTGATCGCGCAGTTCCTCGATGTAGTGGCGAACCTCGGTTATGTGCTCACGCGTCCCAACGATTCCGTGAGCGGGAGCGACCGTCTCGTAGTCGAGAGCTTCGGTCAGGCGCAGAGCGTTGAGCCAGGCATCGAGAAGCCCGGCATCCACAGGCCAGCCTGGTACGCGGCGCAAGCTGACGTAGTCAACGACATAGATCGTGCGCTCGCCCGGAAAACGAATGATGCTCATATCGTCGGTGTGCGTTTGCACGCCCGCAAAAATCAGCTCTACGTCTTGTCCACCGAGCGTAACGATCATGCGATCGGAATAAGCAATATCGGGCGTGACGATACCGGGATCCGGTTCGGCACTTAACGCTCGCGCCATGTTCTCGTGACCGACGTACTGGGCGGTATCGGCGAACACCTCGCCACCGGACGCGTGATCGGCATGGCGGTGGCTATAGAGGACGAAACGCACCGGCACACCGAAACGCGCGTCGATTTCTGCTTTGAGCCAGGATGAAAATTCGGCGTTGATCGGATCGGCGAGCACAATCCCGTCATCGGTCACGAGGAACACGGAGTTGTGCAGGTTGTTCTGGGCGCGATAAAGATGCTCACCGATCTGCGTGATGCTTCGCGTCGGTGGATCCTGGGCCGTCGACGACGATGCGAAGAACTGGGCCGCAACGGCGAGACTCACCGCTAGATGTCTGATACGTGGATTCTTCATTCGAGATCGTCCGTCCGGGCGATTCTACCCCGGATATCGCGGCGAGAAAGGTACTTACGGAGAGTCGACGCGCAGGATCGTCAGGCCGTAAAGGCCAGTCGGCGTGTTATGCGAGATCGCTCCGAGGTATGGAATTCCCGGATCGAGGATTCCCCAGTCGAGACCGAGGAAGGTTCGATCACCATCGGATACGTTGATCGGCGACGTCACCTGCAGATTGCCAGCGACGTCGATGCTGCCGACTGACCACGCGAACAGTGTGAATTCGGCGCCGGGGCCGCCAGCGATAGGATCAGTCTCGAAACCGTGGATCAGCGCCGCATAAGTTCCGGCAGCCGGGAACGTCAGGTTGATCTCTTCTTCGGAAGTAAAGGACCCGCTTTCAGCAATTTGTGTGCATTGGTTATTCGGGCAGTAGAACAGGTACAGATCGAGATCGTCGTTGCCGTCCGTAAACTCGTCGAACAACGAGAAACGTGCGTATAGCTGATCGGGCGGCATGTCGATCAGAAGCGCATGCACTCCGTTGTCGAAGCGGAACGAGAATGAATTGGTCTCGTCCTCGTCTACGAAACATGGCGCCGGCATATTGTTCTCATCGGCGCAGAAGTCCGAGAGCGGCTCACGGAGTCCGTGCACGTCAGCGAGATAGGGGCCGTCGTAGCCGAACGCAACGGGAATTTCGGTACTGCCCGCGGCCCCGGTGAACAGCAACTCGTCGGGGGCTCGCAACGTCACTGGACGAACCGCGAGTGGTGTCGTCACAAAATGCTCGCCGTCGGACCAGGTCAGTTCGCCGAAGCCCCAGGCGTCGAGTTCGGCCCCCTGGCGCTGGAATGTCAGAGAGTAATCGCCGATCTCGCCGGGATTGAGATTCATACTCGCAGGCGAGACGATGACGTCGACTCCGAGTGGGACGTTGAGACTCGCCGTGTAAGTGCCAGACGGACCGAGATTCGTCACTTGCCGCGAAACAGCGTCGCCACTGATCAGTTCGGAGACGCCGACTGAAGGAAGATTCAGGTCGCGACCGTCCGGCGAGAAGCCGGCGGCGTCGAGAATGGCGCAATCCGTATCGGGAAACGGCGCCTCGACGAGACCGCAGAGATACCCCGCGAAATTCAGGTAATCGACGTCATAGACCAGCCCCGGATCGATAGCTGCGTTTGCATCAATGTGGCCCGCGCCGGCGTCGAACGGGTCGGCGGCCGAAGAGCCGTTTTCTTTGACGACCCCCTGGTAGGCTGACGTCGTCAACGCCGATTTGATCTGGCTCGGCGTCCAGCCTGGATGCGCCTCCTTGATCAGGGCTGCGACACCCGCGACCTCCGGCGTCGACATCGACGTGCCACTCAGGTACTGGTAGTTCTCGCCGGTTAGTCCGTTCGCGACGTCTGTAGTGTGACCGGCGAGAATGTTGACGCCAGGCGCCGTGACGTCAGGTTTTACGAAATCCAGGCCGCCGGGGTAGGGTCCACGCGATGAGAAATCCGCGATGACATTGCCGGAGTCGTTTCGCTCGAGAAACGTTCCCTTAGATAGTTCGACGGTGATCTCCGTGTCCGCAAGCAGTTCGTCGACCAGAGTCTGGCCATTGGCGGCAGAGATCATAACGGCCGGAATATCGACCACGTTGGTGTCACCGTTCATGACGATAGGGTCGCCGCTGGTGTTGTAGACGACGGCACCGATGGCGCCTGCGCGCTCGACGTTATCCAGTTTTACCTGAAAGTCGCAGCCGCCGCGCTCTATCAGGGCGATCCGGCCCTGCATAGTGTCCGCGTTGCTGGGATCCTCGCAGGCGTCGCGTATCGATCCCGTGCTGCCGTCGCTAAGAAGTGACTGTCCATCGTCGACGAGTACGAGCTGCTCGGAGACAGCGGCGTTGTCACGCAGAGGTGGAGTAAAGCTCGCTTCCTTCATCGCCATGAGCTGAGCCAGAGAATCCGGCGCGATGATCTCGATCGCTTCCTCGAAATGGCCACCTGTCTGCGTTGATGCGCCGACCGTTAGAACCCAGGGCGCACCGCTCGGCGAACCGATCGTCGCCGAGTTCGGTCCGTCGTTTCCGGCGGCGACGGCGCTGAATACGCCCGCTTCCATCGCGTTCAGTAGCGCGATGTCGTCGGGTGCGGCGATCTCCGTCTCGAGACTACCGACCGAGTAATTGATGATGTCGGCGCCGTCCGCGACTGCGTCATCTATCGCGCGAGTGAGATCCGATGTGTTGCAGGTCGCGCGGGTGTCTCCGGGTTTGAGCCAGCACGCCTTGTAGACGGCAACTCGCGCACGTGGAGCGATTCCCGTTATCTGACCTATGCGTGTTCCGAAAAGCTCCGCTGTTACGGTGTTGCCAGCGGCTGTCGTCGCAATGTGAGTACCGTGACCGTCGGCATCCTTCGGAGATCTAAATTCACCGGGGTCGAGTTCATTTCGCGCAAGGAATCCGTCGAGATAGTAACGGGCGCCGACGAGCTTGTTGTTGCATGACGTTTCCGGGAAGCCTTCGCCGGGCTCGCAGATTCCCGTGAATTCGGCATGAGGCTCGAAGCGCAGCTCCGTCGGCGGATTTCGTCGTATCGAGCTACAGAGAAAAACTCCCAGCCACGATGCCTCCGACCATTCGGTTGTGCAGCCGCGCGGAATCAGATCCTCAGTGTCGTCGAGAGCTGGATGATTCGGCGCGATACCGCTATCAATGACCGCGATAACGATGTCTTCTCCGCGCAGGCCGAGGTCCGCGCGGAGTCCGCCATTGACGTTCTGCAGACCGAGGAACACCGCGCTGTTGTTAGTTTGTATTCTCTGCTCCGTGTCGTGCCAAATGCGCGCGACGGCCCCACTTTGCTGCAGGCGCGAGACCTGATCTGAAGTCAGTAATGCGGAGAAGCCATTCAGCGCGTAACGGAAGCTGTAGATTTTCGAATTCGGCGCACCAACGCTTGCGAGTAAGCGGTCATGGGAGTCCTCGAGGTAGCTGACGTAGCTCTGAACGGCGCCCGACCGGCGGTCGAGTTTTCTGCCTGATGACGGTTTCGTCGCTGCAAAGCCGGCCTTTGCGCCGCGGTAGTTCAGTACGGCCGCTTCGCTCAGCTGTACGACATAGGTCTCGCGCTGACCTTTCAGCGGTCGCACCGGGGATGCCAGCGAAAGCGGGCCAGACGGCGTCGCGTGCTCCACCGCGGCGCCGAGATTGGGCCAGGCAGCGACGATAAGTATCCAACCCGCCAGGGCAGTGATGAGCCGCGATCGATACATCGAGAGGGCCTAATATCTGCTTTTTTATCCAGCAGTTAAGAGTTATTTCTCAAAAGTTACCATAGCTCGCGACGCGAATGCACGAGAGATCGCGATCGACAGCATCTATGCGGCCTTCAGCGTGGGATCAGCGCAGTGTTGCACCGGTTCGGCCGTCGCGCAGGGTCGTCGGCCGGTCGAGCGAGCCCAGCGGTCCGACAAGAATGTCATCGAGCTCAGGACCGAGCTCGCGCCGCACATCGAGCGGGCGCTTCATTGGCGGCCTGCCCGCGCGATTGGCGCTTGTGGATATGAGTGCTTCTCCGACACGCAGGCAGAGCCTTCGTGCGAGCGGGTGGTCCGTGACGCGGACGGCGAGAGTACCTTGTCCGCCGCCGATCCATGGAGGCACGCCGCGCTGCGATTCGAGCAACCACGTTACCGGCCCTGGCCAGCTTGCAAGGATATCGTCGCGAAGGCCGGACCGCGGCAAAACGACGAGATGCTCGAGCTGTTCGAATTCGGCCGCAATGAGTATCAGGCCCTTTCGCCAGGAGCGTCGTTTGACTCGAAGCAGCCGTTCTATCGCGCGTCGCTCGCCTGGCAGACATCCAAGTCCGTAAACGGCCTCCGTCGGATAGGCGATCAGCCCGCCCGCGCCGACGATACGGGCGGCGCGCTCGAGTCGGGGCGAATAGTTGGTATCCATGACGCCACTCAACGTGCGTACCTCGCCAGGTCGCGAGCGTTAGTCCAGAGTTTCGGCCGCGCCGGCCATCGCCGGTTCGGCGTCCGCAGTGCTGTCGTCACCGGCCGGTTTCGTTTTGCGTTTCTTGGCAGCGGCTTTCTTTTTCTTCTTCTTTTTCTTTTTAGACGCTTTTTTCTTGGTCGACTTTTTCTTCGCCGTTTTCTTCGCCGCGGTCTTCTTCGCTGCCTTCTTCTTGGCACCGCGACGACCGCGGCGTTCCGGAGCGTTGGCGATGAGCTCTTTGCACTCCTCCAGCGTCAGATCTTTCGGCTCGCGATCCTTTGGAATCTTCGCGTTCTTGTTGCCATCCGTCACGTAGGGTCCGTAGCGACCGTTGAGAACCTGAATACCGTCGTCAGCGAAATCCTGAATTATTCGGTTCGCATCTTCGATCTTCTTCTCTTCTATGAGTTCGAGAGCGCGTTCGAGTCCGATCGTGTAGGGATCGTCGCCGCGAATGGAGACGTACTTGTCGCCGTAGCGTACGTATGGCCCGAAGCGGCCGATACTCGCAGAGACGGGTTCGCCGTCCGGCGTTTCGCCGAGCGCGCGCGGGAGCTTAAATAGATCCAGCGCTTCCTCGAGCGTTATCTCATCCATCTTCTGCCCTGGACGAAGACCGGCAAACAACGGCTTTTCTTCGTCCTCGCGCGTGCCGATCTGCACGAACGCGCCATAACGACCCATCCGCACGCTGATCGGTCGACCGCTCTTTTTATCGGTGCCCAGGATTCTTGCCTGAGACGCTTCTTCTCGCGTGACCGATGTCTCGGTGTGCTCGATGAGTTCGTGGAATGGTGTCCAGAAGTCGCGTAACAACGGCAGCCATTCGCTCTCGCCACGGGATATCTCGTCAAGCGCGTTCTCGAGCTGTGCTGTGAACTCATAGTCGACGTAGCGCGCGAAATACTGGGTCAGGAAGCGATTGACGACTTTACCGACATCGGTCGGTATGAACCGGCGGCTTTCCATCTCGACATATTCGCGATTCCGCAGCGTCGAGATAATCGAAGCATAAGTCGAGGGTCGGCCAATACCGTACTCTTCGAGTGCCTTAACGAGCGTTGCTTCCGAGTATCGCGGCGGCGGTTCCGTGAAATGTTGCTCGCTCACGATCTCCTGCAGCAGCAGTTCATCGCCGGCTTTGAGCGGCGGCAATATCCTGTCCTGATCGGTTTGCGCGTTATCGTCCTGACCTTCCTGGTAAACCGTCATGAATCCGGGTTTCACGAGCACTGATCCCGTCGCGCGAAACCGAATCAGCGAATCAGTGTCGCGACCGGAAGCGAGATCCAGTCCGACCGTGTCGAACAGCGCCGGGCTCATCTGGCAGGCGACCGTGCGTTTCCAAATCAGTTCGTAAAGCCTGAACTGATCTTTCTCAAGATGCGGTTTAAGGTCCTCTGGAAGTCGCGTCACCGAAGTGGGCCGAACCGCTTCGTGCGCCTCTTGCGCGTTCTTCGCTTTCGTCGTGTATTGCCGTGCTTCCTCGGGAAGATTTTCCTCACCGTAGCGGTCGGTGATCAGCTCACGAATCTCGCCTAGCGCCTCGGCCGCGACCGTTACGGAATCGGTACGCATATAAGTAATGAGACCGACGGAACCATCGCCAACGTCGATGCCTTCGTACAATCGCTGCGCAACCATCATCGTTTTCTGCGCGCTGAAGCCGAGTTTGCGCGAGGCTTCCTGTTGCAGCGTCGATGTCGTAAACGGCGCGGCCGGATTTCGGCGGCGCTGTTTCTTCTCGACGTTCGCAACGGTCAGCAAGCCGGGTTCGAGTTCGCCGCCCGCTGTCGCGGCTTCGTTAATAGCCGACTCGGCCGAACGCACGGTGGATTCGTCGGTGAAAGTGAACTGTTCGACTTTCTCACCTTCGAATAACGCGAGACGCGCGGTTAGCTCATTCTCATCGTGTTTAGCGGCCGCGCCGATCGTCCAATACTCTCGCGGCTTGAATGCCGAGATCTCGTCTTCGCGCTCGACGATCAACCTCAATGCCGGACTCTGGACGCGGCCCGCCGATAGACCGCGGCGGACTTTCTTCCACAATAGCGGCGACAGATTGAATCCGACGAGAAAATCCAAAGCGCGCCGAGCCTGCTGTGCGTTCACGAGTTGCTCGGAAAGTTCGCGAGGATGATCGATTGCATCCTGGATGGCACGCTTCGTGATCTCGTGAAAGACGACGCGACTGACTTGCTTATCTTCCAGCAGACCGCGTTCTTTCAGTACTTCATAGACATGCCAGGAGATGGCTTCGCCTTCCCGGTCCGGATCGGTTGCGAGATACAGTGTGGAAGCCTTAGTAATCGACTTCGCTATCTTCTCGATGTGCTTCTCGTTCTTCTCGATGAGTTGATACTTCATCGCGAAGTCTGCGTCCGGATCGACAGCGCCTTCTTTCGGTACGAGATCGCGCACGTGACCGTAGGACGCAAGGACCTGAAAGTCCTTACCGAGATACTTCTCTATGGTTCTCGCTTTCGCGGGCGATTCGACGATGACGAGATTCTTACTCATAGTGAGGCGGTGGCTTCCGACAAGCGCCTACTCATGGTCAGGGTGCGGAGTGTCGGTCAGTGAAGCCAACCGGGGTCGTCTGCGAACACTAGATCCGCCATTCGAGCGTATGCCTGCTCCTGACCGGGTTGGCTGAAGAGCAACATCATCACGACCCACTTTACCTGCTCAACGTCGATATCGATCGCATCGAGGGCGAGCAGCCGGTCAATGACGAGCTCACGCTGAGTGGGTGTGAGAATTCCGATCTGCTCGAGGTGCAGCAAGTAGCCCCGGCACGAAGAATCGAGACGCTCCTGTTCGAACCGATCGAAAATCCTGACGGTCATGGATCCCGGACCAGGACCGTTGGCTACAGCGTCGGCGGAGTTGAGCCCGTCGAGCCAATCCAATGCACGATCGATTTCTCTGTCGCGGAAACCGGCTTGCTCGAGTTCTTCTCTGAGCTCGTTTCGATCGGGCTCCGGCTCGTCTTCGCTGTCGACGAACGACTCGAACAGATACATGAGCACGTCGAGCACAGTTTCCTTCATGCGGTTCTCTTCGGTAGGCGAGAATAGCGACCGCCGGGCAAAGCCTCGACGAATCCCTCCAGTTCCAGGAGCAGGAGCATGGAGGAAAGCTCCGCTGTCGTCAATCCGGTCCGCGCGCTTATGTCTTCTAGCTTACAGGGCTCGAAGTCCATGGCCCGCAGTAGCTCTGAGTAGCCGGGCTGTTCTGTTAACGCGCTCCTCGAATCCATGCTGGGTTCCGATTCTGTCTCCAGGCCCTTATCGAGCTGCAGAATAGCGGCGAGCTCGACGAGAACGTCCGATGCATCCTCCACGAGCTTCGCACCGTCCTTGATAAGACGGTGGCAACCGCGGGCGAGCGGACTATGGATCGATCCCGGCATCGCGAATACCTCGCGACCGTACTCCGCGGCGAGGCGAGCGGTGATCAGTGATCCGCTGCGGCGCGCGGCCTCAACGACGAACGTGCCGGTACTGAGCGCCGCAATGATTCTGTTGCGTTGTGGAAAATGAATTGACCGTGCCGCCGTCGCGGGCGGGTATTCTGAAACGAGCAAGCCGTCGGCCGCGATTCGATTCGCAAGATCTCGATTGGTAGCCGGGTAAATCTGGTCGAGGCTCGAGCCCAGAACGGCGATTGTTCCGGCGGCACCGTTTAGTCCTCCGCGATGGCAGGCCGAGTCGATACCGATGGCGAGACCGCTGGTAATTGTCAGGCCGTGGTCGCTTAAATAGCGAGCGAAGCGCTCCGCGGTTTCGACACCACCTCGTGTTGGATTGCGGCTACCGACCATCGCGAGTTGCGGGGCACGCAGCAGCTCTGTCTTTGTGCCCTCGATCCACAACGCGAGCGGTGGATCTGCGACCGATTTCAGCAGCGGCGGATAGTCGGGATCGTCGAGCGTGACGATAGACCGGTTGTCGTGTTGCAGCCATTCCCGGCTGACGTCGAGCCGTGAATCATCGGGATTGATAAGACGCTCAACAGTCGTCGATTCCAATCCGGCCGAAACAAGATCATGTCTTGAGAGCTCGAGAAGATCAGATACCTCGCAGTCCGAGCCAAGCAACGAGCGAATTCCGGACGCGCCCGTGTAAGAAGCGTGGAGAACGGTGAGCCAGGCATCAAGCGACATAGTCGCCGATGCTGACGCGAGTTGTCCGGGGCTTCAACCCCGGATTGATTGGCCGGAGCTTAGGGGTTACGCACGACGTCCAGCACGCGGATGTCGCTGGTTGCCTCCATGACGAGGGCATAGCTCATACGATCGAAGACACGGAACACGAGCATCGTTCCGGCAGGCTCCTCCGGCAACTGCACTAACTCGCCGCGAAACGCACTTTCTCCCACTTCGTCCTCGACGATACGCCCGGCAGTAAACGCCCTGAGAACGTGACCGTCCTCGAGACCGTGAACCGCGCCGCGATTCAATACGACGGCCTGATACTGGCCGACGAGAGACAGGCCATTGATGACCGAAATGATGCGTCCTTCGATGTCGCCGCCGGGTGCACGGGGGAAGTAGTTCGCGGGCTGCGTGTCTTCGATTTCCAGGAGGTAGTCGCCACGGCGCGCTTCTCGTGTGGTCGCCATCAGCGACAACGTGGCGGGGTCGCCGGTCCGGCTGATACGACCTTCGCCGACGTAGAGTCCCTGGTAACCGAGAACTTCCTGCGTATCAGGGTCGATCAGCTCGTCGCCCAGATGTATGAGGTCATAGATCGCGCCGACAGGTTCACTGGTCCCGCGAACATAGACGTCCTGGCCCGCGCTACCGACAAGACCCTCCCGATGCGCGACGACGTACGGAAGATCGTCGACGCGGCTCTCTTCCACGACGGCAGCGCGTGACAGGAACGCGCGTACGAGCTCGGCCGGAATGGTCGGAATCGCCTGCTCGAGCTGCTCGACCCGAACGCGCGGCGAGAGACGCTCTACGACACCGCTGCTAGCGATACCGCGCTCCAGCTGAAGCACGGGTTGGCCATCGATATAGGCCAGCGACAATATGTCACCGGGATAAATAAGGTGCGGATTGGCGACCTGCGGATTGACCTGCCAGATTTCCGGCCAGTACCACGGGTCCGCCAGGAACAATGCGGAGATATCCCAAAGCGTGTCACCTGGCTCTACGATGTAGCGATCCGGATGGCGCGGATTGACCGGTATCTCCGATTGATTGACCTGACCGACGGCGGTGACGACTCCCAGAATCGCGGCCGCGGTGACGCCGATCCGAGTTAGGCGACGAATCGGTAGCTTCGCGTCGAACATGGCTTCAGTCTCCCTTGAGGCCTACTGATTGGCTCCATCAGCGACCCTCAGACTGTTACTGCTATAATTCATGGCCCCCGAAAATGGACACTTGACCCGGATTTTCGGCAACTCAGGAACCTCAGCTATTCCTGTAAAGTCAGAGGGTTAAGTAAACTTTGTAGCGTTATACACGAAAAATTGGGCTAATCACAATGGCACGTCTCCCAATTCTCGAATATCCGGACCCGAGGCTGCGTATTCGCGCCACTCCGGTCGAGTCCGTCAACGACGAAATGCGGACCTTGGTAGCGGATTTGCTCGAGACGATGTACGCCGCGCCGGGTATCGGTCTTGCCGCAACCCAGGTCAATGTTCATAAGCGAGTGCTCGTGACGGACGTCTCAGAGGACCGTAACGAGCCCTATTGCCTGATAAATCCCGAGATTCTCCACAAAGAGGGCGAAATCAGCTATGAAGAGGGCTGCCTGTCAGTCCCCGACGTCTTCGAATCCGTCACGCGTGCCGAGAAAATTCGCGTTCGCTGTCTCGACGAGGAGGGAGAGGTCAGGGAATTCGAAGCCGAGGGATTGCTCGCGATCTGCATCCAGCACGAAACGGACCACCTGGATGGCAAGCTATTCGTCGACTATCTGTCGACGCTCAAGCGTGATCGTCTGAAGAAGAAGATCGCGAAGAAAGCCAAGCGCGACGGCCCGGCGGAACGCGACTCTTCCCGAGTCTCAGCGCCCGTCATCTGAGCTCCCCAGCCCGGATCGAGGCGGTGTGAGCGCCAACCCACGCATCGTATTCGCCGGCACGCCCGAATTCGCCGTACCGTCGCTGGATAAACTGCTCGCAAGCGGCGCCACCGTCGAGCATGTGCTGACGCAACCGGACCGCCCGGCCGGCCGCGGCAGGCGCGTCGAAGCGAGCCCCGTTAAGATCGCCGCAGAGGCCGCCGGCGCGATCGTGCATCAACCCACCTCGCTTCGCGACGAGGGGATACTCGGCGCTCTCGGCGAGCCACCAGATTGTCTGGTTGTCGTCGCTTATGGACTGCTGCTGCCTGCGTGGATGCTCGACTGGCCGGCGCAGGGCGCGATCAATGTTCATGCGTCTTTGTTGCCGCGTTGGCGCGGCGCGGCGCCTATCCAGCATGCGAGCCTCGCCGGTGATGCGGAAACCGGCGTTAGCATCATGCGTATGGAGCTCGGTCTCGACACCGGGCCCGTCTTCGCACGGCGCGCGACCACGATTGCGGCTTCCGAGACCGCCGCTACGCTGCACGACAGGCTCGCAGAGATAGGAGCTGAGCTCTTGAGTGAGAGTCTTCCCGGTATCCTCACGGGCGAGCTCCTGGCCCAGGCGCAGGACGACGGCGCTGCGACTCACGCGGCTAAAATTCTCAAAGCTGACGGAGAGCTCGATTGGCGCGCATCTTCAGTCGATCTCGAGCGGAAGATTCGCGCTTTCAACCCCTGGCCAGTCTGCGTCGGCCGCCTTTCAGACGGGCGGATCCTGAGGATCCACTCGGCCGTTGTTGCTGACGATTCCGCAACCGACGCTCCGGGAACGATTCTCGCTGTGGGCGGTGGCGGGATCGATGTTGCCACCGGTCAGGGCGTCTTACGGTTGCTCGAAATTCAGGCTCCCGGAACAAAAGTGATGTCCGTTGCGGCGTATCTCAACGCGCATTCGATCTCGGGTGTTTCCTTTGTCAGATGACGCTGGGGCTGAAGTCCGAGCATTGGCCGCGCGAATCAACGCTCGAGTCGTTCGTGACGGCATCTCGCTCGAACGGGCGCTTGCTGATTCGTCACTCCCGAAGCAGAGAGACAGTGGCCTGTTGCGATCCCTGTCGTCGGGAGTATTACGCTGGCATCACCGCGTGCAATGGCAGGTCGCGGAGCTTCTGAGCCGGCCTCTCAAGCCTCGCGATGCCGAGTTAGCAGCGCTGTTGAGACTTGGCCTGTTTCAGTTGCAATGGTTACGAGTTCCGGATCATGCTGCGGTTTCCGCGACCGTCGCTGCGGCGAGTCTGGTTGGTGCAGGTCGAGCCAAGGGGCTCGTGAACGCAGTTCTGCGCCGCTTTCTTCGTGAGCGAGACGAGATCGCCGATCGGATGGCCGAGGTTCCGAGTGCACTCTACAGTCACCCCGACTGGCTTCTGGAATGCCTAAGTGTCGAGTGGCCCAACGATTGGCAGGCGATAGTCGATGCGAGCAACGAGCTCCCTCCGATGTGGCTCCGCGTCAATACGCGGAAGGTATCCCGCGCCGATTATCTCGCGACGCTCGCGGCTCTGAAGATCGACGCCGACGCAGTCGGAGACGACTCTGCCATCGAGCTCGCCGAGCCCAGGCCGGCCGCCAGCCTGCCTGGCTACGCAGATGGTCTCGTCGCCGTTCAGGACGGCGCGGCACAGCTTGCCGCGTCCTATCTCGACCTCCGCCCCGGTCAGCGTGTTCTCGACGCTTGTGCGGCACCCGGCGGGAAAAGCGCGCATATCCTCGAGTGTTGCCCGGACATCGAAGCACTGACCGTGCTCGATCGGGATGCCGAGCGCCTCGTGACACTCGAAGCCACGTTAGATCGTTTGGGTCATGATGCGATCGTCACGGCAGGCGATGCCCGGGAACCCGGAGCCTGGTGGGACGGTCAACCGTACGATCGGATCCTGCTCGATGCGCCGTGCAGCGCGCTCGGCGTTATTCGACGTCATCCCGATATCAAAGTGCTGCGCCGCCCGGAGGATCTCGAAGCCAGCGTCGTCTCTCAGGGACGGCTGCTGCGATCGCTCTGGCCGCTACTCGCCCGTGGCGGGCGCTTGTTGTACGCCGTCTGTACGCTGACGGCGGCTGAAACGGCAGGCCAGGTCGCGAAATTCCTCGAAAAGACCCCAGACGCCGTACTGACGGGCCCTGCGGCGGGTCGCGGCCGGCAGATACTGCCCGGGGAGGCGAATAGGGATGGGTTCTATTATGCTTGTGTGGATAAAAAGGAATGATGCAAGCGTCTCGTGAAACTCGTGGGCAATAACCGGTCCGTAGCCGGCTTACGCGGAACCGGCAGCCGCCGGCTCGCCGTCATTGCCGCGATCCTCGGCGCGATGGGCATCGCATTCCCCCTCTACGCTCAGGACGATCCCGGGCGTTTCGAGGTGCGATCCGCCAGCGTCGAGCTTCGTTCGGGCGTCTACTACCTCGACGCATGGATCGAATATCGGCTTTCGACCGAGGCGAGCGAGGCACTCGAAGCCGGTCTCGCGTTGACGCTGGACACCGAAGTCGAGTTTTTGAGGCAACGCCGGTTCTGGTTCGATCCACAGGAAGCGGGTTTACTGCAGAGCTACGGTCTGCAGTACAACGCGTTGAGCGAGCGCTACATCGTCGCGAACCTCAATACCGGAGAGCAGAGCTCTTTCGCAACCCTGTTCTCGGCGTTGAATTCTCTCGGGCGGATCACGCAATTGCCGTTGATCGATGCCGCCCTGCTCGAGCCTGAAGAGACCTACGACATTCGGATTCGTGCCATCCTAAGCACAGAAGACATCCCCGGGCCGCTCCGGCTACTGGCGTTTTGGCGTCGGGACTGGTCCATAGAAAGTGAGTGGTACACGTGGCAACTGGGCGAGTAAAACGCGCTTTCGTCATCTTCATGCTGCTCGTCGGCGTGCTGGTGTGGTTTTCGGCACTCATGCTGTTCTCGCCGCTCGCCCAGGACTCGGAAGATTTCTCGCGAGCGCTGCCGTGGATTCTCGTAATAAACCTCATCGGTATCGCACTGCTGCTCCTCCTGATCGTAGCCAGCATGGTGCGACTCGTCCGCGACTATCGCCAGCACGTGGCCGGGTCTCGACTCAAAGCCCGCATGATGATTCTGCTGGTCGTTCTCGCGGTCTCGCCGCTGCTCATCGTCTACGCATTCGCCGTGCAGTTCATCAACCGCGGTATCGATAGCTGGTTCGACGTCGATGTCGCTCAGGGTCTCGGAAACGCGCTCGAGCTCAGCCAGACTGCGTTGAATCTGCAGATGCGCGAGCACGTCGATGAAGTCGAACAGATCGCACAAACTTTGGCAGACAGCGATCGGACCGATATCGTTGCGGAGCTGGGAAGTTTTCGCGCCGACACCGAGGCGGCCGAGCTGACGATTTTCTCGTCGAACGATCAGATTCTCGCAACGTCGTCGGCCAACCAGGCATTGACCGTACCGCGACCGCCGAGTGATGAAGTCACATTCCAGTTAAGTCAGGGAGATCCCTATGTGAGTCTGGTGCCCCTCGCGGACGGCGCGTACGAGATTCTTGCGGCATCGAATCTGGCTTCCGAAACGCCGGGCGGCGAACCGCGTATTCTGCAGGCCCGCTTCGAGGTCGAGCAGCGACTGAGTATTCTCGGCGATCTCGTCGAGTCGAGCTACGCTGAATATGCGGAGCTCGCGTTTCTTCGCGAGGACCTTAAGCGTAACTTTACCGTCATGCTGACGATCGTGTTACTTGTCACGTTACTCGCGGCTGTCTACGGTGCATTCGCATCGGCCAAGCGTCTCGTCGTTCCGATTCAACAACTCATGGCAGGAACGCGCGCTGTTGCGCGTGGCGATTTCGACACGCAGTTACCTATTCCGGCTCGCGATGAGATCGGTTTTCTCATTAACTCGTTCAACGACATGACGCAACGTCTCGCTCAGGCGCGCCGGGAAGCCAGTGAGAGTCAGCAACAGGTCGAGAGCGAACGCCGCAAGGTCGAAGTCATACTCGCGAGGCTATCGACGGGCGTGGTCTCATTAGAAACCGATCTTCGTATCAGAACCGCAAATCGTTCGGCGGGCGCGATCCTCGGTGTTGATCTTGACGCCCATCTCGGCGAGTCGCTCGTGTCGCTCGCTGAGACCTACCCGTTGCTCGAGCAGTTCCTGAGCGTCTCGAGGTCGCATCTCGATCGCGGCGATTTCGAATGGCGCGAGCAGATCGTATTGCGTGGTGAAGTCGGCCGTCGGGTGCTGATGTGCGCCTGTACCGCATTATCGGGTGAACGCGATGATCCGGGAGGGTATATCGTCGTTTTCGACGACATCACGGCCCTGCTACAGGCGCAGCGCGACGCCGCATGGGGGGAGGTCGCACGACGTCTCGCGCACGAGATCAAAAACCCGCTAACCCCGATTCAGCTCTCGGCCGAGCGACTCAGGCGCCGGTATCTTGGCGCGCATTACGCGGATGCCGAACTCATGGATCGTGCGACGCACACGATCATTCAACAGGTCGAAGCGATGAAGGAGATGGTCGACGCGTTCAGTGAATATGCACGGGTGCCCGACATGGATCTGAGCCGCTTCGATCTCAACGCGCTGATTGCGGAAGTTGCGGAACTCTATCGGCATCGCGAGGAGCCGCTTTCGTTGTCGCTCGATCTGGACGATTCGCTACCGCGAGTCGAGGCCGACGAGGGCCGTATGCGACAGGTACTGCATAACCTGATCGGAAATGCTCTCGAGGCGATGGAGCAGCAACCTGAGGAGCAGATCGAGATTACTACCCGACATGTTCACAAGCATGGCGCCGAGCTTGCCGAGATCAAAGTGATCGACAACGGTCCGGGCTTTCTGGAGGACCTCGTGGATCAAGTGTTCGATCCTTACGTCACGAGTAAGGTCAAGGGTACCGGGCTCGGTCTCGCGATTGTGAAGAAAATGATCGAGGAGCACGGTGGGCACATCTCTGCGAGGAACAGCGAGCGAGGCGGTGCCGAGATAGTTATACTGCTACCAGTGACGCGTGAAGCCGGCGATGCAATGTTGTCTGCTGCGCACAGTCACGATAAACGGAGGGAGCGCGCGTGAAGGCAGCGCGAATCTTGGTCGTAGACGACGAATCTAATATCCGGGGTCTCCTGGAAGAGATTCTGAGCGAAGAAGGCTACGAAGTTACGACGGCGGCCGACGCTCGTGAGGCGAGGGCGGCGCGATCCAGTCAGGATCACGATCTCATTTTGCTCGATATCTGGATGCCCGACACTGATGGCATCTCTTTGCTCAAAGAATGGTCCGCGGGCGGAAAACTTGAGCCGGTCGTAATGATGTCGGGCCACGGAACGGTTGATACGGCCGTCGAGGCGACGCGTCTCGGTGCGCTGGATTTCATCGAGAAGCCCGTGTCGCTCGCCAAGCTGCTGCGGACCGTCAATATGGCGCTTACGCAAAAGCGCTCTGAAAAGCCGCGGCGTACCCTCGTTCCGCCGATGGTTGCTCCGGTCGGTAAGAGCGAGACGATGCGAGCGCTCAGAGACCAGGTTCAGCGGATCGCACACCATGACGCGCACACAATGCTTACCGGCGAGCCGGGATGTGGCCGCGAGGCTTTTGCGCGCTATCTCGCGAGTCTCAGCAACCGGACGGGTGGGCCGTTCATTACCGTCATGGGTGGCTCGCTCAACGATGAAGACGGTCGCCGTCAGCTGCTCGGATCGGTTGATGAGCCCGGCGCATTGGAACGTGCGCAGGGCGGCGTACTCTTCATCAACGAGATCAGCGATATTTCCGCGAGCACGCAGCAGCTACTGCTCGGGATACTCGAGAACCAGAGCTATCGTCCCGACGGGAGTGACGAGGACGTAAGGCTGGACACGCGAATACTGTCGAGTGCACCGGCCGGCTTCGAGCAGAGCGCCAACGGTTTTCGGCGCGAGTTGTTGTCGAATCTCAGTATCGTCGTCATTCGAATTCCGCCGCTCAGAGAATACGCTGAGGATGTTCCGGAGTTGCTGCGCTTCTATGTCGACACTCTCGTCGATGCGGATCGTTTGCCGTTCAGACGCTTCGGCGTTGCTGCGCAGAACCGTCTGAGGAATTATCCGTGGCCCGGTAATATCCGCGAGCTAAAGAACATGGTGAGCCGATTGCTGATACTCGGGGCGGACGAGGAAATCACTCTGCAGGAAGTCGAAGCACAGCTCACCTCGGATGCGCCGTCGGATGAGCCGCTCGTCAAGCAGGATCTCTTATCGATGCCGCTTAGAGAAGCCCGAGAGCATTTCGAGCGTGCATACCTGCAGCAACAGCTCATACTCTGTGGCGGCAAGGTTGGCCAGCTCGCGAAAAGAGTTGGGATGGAGAGAACGCATCTGTACCGGAAGCTGCGATCGCTCGGCGTCGATTTTCGTCAGGTTATGGCGGACGAGTAGCACCGGAAACGAAACCGCCGTCCTCGGCGAACCGGAACATCTCTGAACCGAAAGTTTCCTCGGTCAATTCTCGTATCAGTTTGTAGGCGCGACCCTCGCCGTCGGTTACCGGTCCGCCCGGGCGTTCTTGTATCGCAGAGTGAATACGCCCGCTGATAAATTCACCCATTAAATCGATCTCGGCTTCGAGTATCGGCGCCAAGCCAGCGATTCCGTTGACGTTGACACCAACGTGCGTCGCGAAGTTACCGAGACTATAAGCGATCAGTCGATCACGGTAGAGTTCCAGCGCGCGTGGAACGTGAGGCCCATGTCCGATCACGAGATCGGCACCCGCATCGATCACGCTGTGAGAAAAACGCACGACTTCACCGCGCGTCTCTCCGAGGTAGAACTCTTCTTCGAACGGAAGGCTAGTCGCGCCCTCTCCCTCTGCGCCGCCGTGAAACGAGACGATGACGAGATCATGCGTCGTCTGTAGTGAAAGGACGTGTTCGACAGCAACGGGAATGTCGTTGAGCAGATAAGAGATACGCGTAGGTGAAAAAGCAATGAAAGCGATTCTGACGTCGCCGACGCTCCACGATGCAATGTCACCGCGCCGTCCGGAATGATGTAGCCCATAAGCATCGAGCGTCAGCATCGTCGCGCTGCGGCCCTCCTCGCCAAAATCGCGAGCGTGATTGTTAGCGAGGCTAAGAGCGTCAAATCCGGCGTCGCGAAGGTAACCCGCGTAGTGCGGTGGCGAACGAAACAAGTAGCATGACGCGGGACTGCTGCAGCTCTTCGCCGGGGTGCCGCCAGCCAACAACACGCCTTCCAGATTGCCGATCGTGATATCGGCTGCCTGCAGGATGGGCAGGACGTTAGAGAGATAGTCAGCGCCGTCGTTAGTTGCGAGGCGATCGTCAGGGAAATCGGTGCCGAGCATGATGTCGCCGACGGCGGCGATAGTCAGCGTCGTGCTCTGAGCCAGTGCGGTGCTGCCCAGGGCGAAGAGCGATGCGACAATAAACGCCCGCGTGGCAGTCATCTCTTCTCTATTCTGAGATCTTGTAAATGATGGCATCCATATTGGCCTCAAAGATCTGGCGCCGGGTTCGATTGAGCTTGTCCCGGTCGGTCGTTGGGCCGATGATGACGCGATGGTAGTTGATACCCGAGATCTCGGCTCGCTGAAGAGTCGATTCGATTCCGAGCAACGCGAGGTTGGCTTTTCGGCGCTCGGCATCCGCCGGATCAGTGAACGATCCCGCCTGTAGAACATAGCTGCCAGGCTCCTCGATAGTCCGTGGTTCCCGACGCGCCGAGGGTTCGACTTCAGGCAGCACGACCTCGAAGGTTGGCAGGATATCGAAGAAATCGAAGCGGCTCGCAGGGTGGGGCTCGTCATCGTCGCCGTCAGCAGACTGGGCGGGTATCTCGACGATTTCGGTTTCAGGTGCGGCAGCAGCTTGAGGTGGCGCGCTTGGTTCCGCCACCGGATCGCGCCGATCGACGACGTAGACAGCTGCCGCGACGACCAGCCCGATACTCAAGCCGAACAGCATCCAGACGAATCCGGAAGCGTTCTTCGATCCAGATTTCTGTTTCCGTTTTGCCATGACTCAACTTACATAGTATCCGGCGCTGAGACGCCCAACAATGCGAGTCCGTTGCGTATGACCTGCTGCGTCGCAACCGCGAGCGCCGCTCGAGCGTCGCGCAACTCTGCGTCGTCCACGAGGACCCGGTGAGAATTGTACGACGCGTGAAACGCGGCGGCGGTATCGCGTAGATAATGTACCAGGTGCTGCGGCGCGCGATTCTGCGACGCGAGCTCGAGTAGCTCGGGGTAGCGGCTGAGCGCGACCATCAGTGTGCGCTCGGCTTCCTCAGTCAATCGTGACAACTCCGCGTTACCAAACTGTCGATCGACCGGTCCTTCTTGCTCTAGTCGCGCTAGCAGGCTTGCAACACGCGCATGAGCGTATTGAATGTAGTAAATCGGGTTGTCGTTGGATCGTGTCTTTGCGAGCTCCAGATCGAAATCGAGATGTTGATCGTTCGATCGCGACACGTAGAAGAATCTCGCCGCGTCGTTACCCACTTCGTTGCGAAGCTCGCGCAGAGTCACGAAATTTCCGGAACGAGTCGACATCTGCACCTTCTCGCGACCTCTGAACAGGGCTACGAACTGAACGAGTCGAACTTCAAGGCTTTCTGGTGGCTCGCCCATCGCTTCCAGTCCTGCCCTTACGCGCGCGACGTAGCCGTGATGATCGGAGCCGAGAACGTCGAGCAGAAGATCAAAGCCTCGCTCGCGTTTCTCGAGATGGTAGGCGATGTCGGAGGCGAAGTAGGTCGTCGATCCATTCTCGCGAACCACGACCCGGTCCTTCTCGTCGCCGAAATCGCTCGCCCGGAACCACGTCGCTCCGTCCTTTTTATAAAGCATGCCCCTCGAAGTCAGAACTTCGAGCGCGTGCTCGATTGCGCTGTCGACAAGACCGCGCTCGGAGTACCAGTTCTGATAGTGGACGCCGAAGCCCTCGAGATCGTCCTTGATGTCGCCGAGAACGCTGTCCAGAGCGGCCTTTAGTACCGTATCGAATCCCTGCTCTCCGAGCGCCGAGCGAATCGCGGCTATGAGCTTGTCGAGAAGCTCATCGGCTCCGCTTGCCGTATCGCCAAGAACGGTTTCGATCGCCTTGAGGTCGGTCGTCAACGCATCGCCGTGCGCGTCGACCAGGCCCGCGGCGATCTCACGAATGTATTTGCCCTGATAGGCACTAGTCGGGAATTCTATCTGGGCTCCCCTAAGCTCCGCGTAGCGAAGCCAGACACTCGCAGCGAGGATGTCCATCTGCCTTCCGGCATCGTTGACGTAATATTCCTCGAGCACCTCGAAACCCGTCGCGCGAAGGATATTGGCGAGCGAGGCGCCGTACGCGGCGAGGCGGCCATGGCCGACATGCAACGGGCCGGTCGGATTCGCCGACATGTATTCGACAAGCACCCGGGTTCCGGCGCCG
>CAJIBS010000303.1_pt1 | contig 22667 bp, 23 predicted proteins | sample 9199411 | NCBI WGS metagenome assembly CAJIBS01 (sample SAMEA7708312, study PRJEB35096) | sediment metagenome | biome: marine neritic benthic zone biome [ENVO:01000025]; feature: sediment [ENVO:00002007]; material: shallow marine sediment [ENVO:03000034] sea grass bed [ENVO_01000059] ... | reverse complement strand
GCTCGGGAATATGGGCGAGGACGACTGGCGCTGGCATATGTATGACACGGTCAAGGGATCGGACTGGCTCGGCGACCAGGATGCGATCGCTTATATGTGTAAGGCCGCTCCGGCATCGGTCCTGGAACTCGAGCACTACGGCGTGCCGTTCTCGCGGACGGAGGAGGGTCGCATTTATCAGCGTCCCTTCGGCGGCATGACGACGCACTACGGCGAGGGCACGGCACAGCGGACCTGCGCCGCTGCGGATCGTACCGGGCATGCGATGCTGCACACGCTCTACCAGCAGTCGCTGAAGCACGATGCCGAGTTCTATATCGAATATTTCGCGATCGACTTGATGATGGAAGACGGCGTTTGTCGCGGCGTCGTTGCTCTCGACCTGGCCGAAGGGCGCCTGCATCGTTTCCGGGCGAAATCCGTAATCCTCGCGACGGGGGGTTACGGGCGCGCTTATTTCTCCTGCACGTCGGCGCATATCTGCACCGGCGATGGCAATGCGATGGTGCTGAGGGCGGGGTTGCCGTTACAGGACCTCGAGTTCGTTCAGTTCCATCCAACCGGGATCTACGGCCCGGGAATGCTTATCACCGAAGGCTCGCGTGGCGAAGGCGGCTATCTGACCAACTCGGAAGGCGAACGCTTCATGGAACGTTATGCGCCGAACGCCAAGGACCTGGCGTCTCGCGATGTCGTTAGTCGTTCGATGACGATCGAAATCCGTGAGGGCCGTGGTGTCGGTCCGGACAAGGATCACGTCTATCTTCATCTCGAGCATCTCGGCACCGATGTCATCGAAGAGCGGCTTCCTGGCATTGCCGAGACAGCAAAGATCTTCGCGGGTGTCGACATCACGAAAGAGCCGATTCCGGTTCTGCCGACGGTTCACTACAACATGGGCGGCGTGCCGACGAATTACCACGGCGAAGTCGTTACCGCGAATGGTGAAGGCGAGGAGCAGATCGTTCCCGGGCTCATGGCCGTCGGCGAAGCGGGTTGTGTCTCAGTGCACGGCGCGAATCGGCTCGGATCGAATTCCTTGATCGATCTCGTGGTGTTCGGGCGCGCGGCCGCGATTCGTTGCGGCGAGCTCATCAAGCCGGGCGAGGGTGACCGACCGCTGGCCGAAGGAGCGGGTTCCGAGGCTGTCGAGCGCATCGACAGGCTCAGAAACGCGAACGGCTCGAAGTCGACGGCAGAGCTTCGGCTCGCGATGCAGCGCGTCATGCAGAATCACGCGGCCGTATTCCGAACCGGCGAATCGCTACAGGAAGGCATCGACCTGTTGGAGCCGATCTTCGCCTCGTTCGATGACGTTTCCGTCGCGGACCGATCGCTGGTCTGGAACACGGATCTCGTCGAGACGATCGAGCTCGAGAACTTGCTGCTGCAGGCCATGGGAACGATCAAGTCCGCGGCCAACCGGACGGAGAGCCGTGGAGCTCAGGCTCGAGAGGACTATCCCGATCGAGACGACGAGAACTGGATGAAGCATACACTCTGCTGGGTTTCCGATGATGGCAGTGTCCGCTTCGGCGATCGTGCAGTGCAGATGGACACGCTCACGGACGAAGTCGATGCTATTCCGCCGAAAGCGCGGACCTACTAACGCGGTCGACGATAATAGAGGCACTGAGGACTAACGATGGCAAAGTTCACGCTTCCAGCGAACTCGAAAGTTACGCGTGGCCAGTCTTTCTCCGCGGCCGACGACGCGACCAACACGCGCGATTTCGTCGTGTATCGATTCGACCCGTCGAGCGGTGAGAACCCCCGACTCGATACTTATCAGGTCGACATGGACCGTTGTGGACCGATGGTTCTCGACGCGCTTATCAAGATCAAGAACGAGATCGACCCGACGCTGACGTTTCGTCGTTCCTGCCGCGAAGGTATATGCGGTTCCTGCGCGATGAACATAGACGGTACCAACTCGCTTGCCTGCCTGAAGTCGATTGAAGACGTCAAAGGGGCCGTCAAGATCTATCCGTTACCGCATATGGCCGTGGTCAAGGATCTTGTGCCGGACCTGACGAACTTCTATGCCCAGTATGCATCGGTCAAGCCATGGCTCGAGACGCAGACGCCGCCGCCACCCGATCGCGAGCGACTGCAGTCCAAGGAAGATCAGGAGAAGATCGATTCGCCCTCGGCCTGCATTCTGTGTGCCTGCTGTTCGACGGCCTGTCCGAGTTACTGGTGGAATTCCGATCGCTATCTCGGCCCTGCGGCGTTGCTGCAGGCCTATCGCTGGATCGTCGACAGCCGCGACGAAGCGACCGGCGAGCGGCTCGACGCGCTCGAAGATCCGTTCCGTCTCTACCGCTGCCACACGATCCTGAACTGCACGAGCGCTTGCCCGAAGGACCTGAATCCCGGTCGCGCCATTGCGGAAATCAAGAAGCTCATGACCGAGCGACGTCACTAGCGTCTGATCATGCCTGACGAAGCTGCGAAGCTCCGTTGGCGCTGCCGCCGGGGAATGCGCGAACTGGACGCGATACTCAAGAATTTTCTCGCGGCGACCTACGATTCGCTCGACGACGCGGATAAGGCGCGATTCAGTGGATTATTGGAGCTTCCCGACCCCGAGTTGCACGCTTATCTTGTAGGCAGGAATTCTCCCGCCGATGAGCCCCTCGAACGACTTCTCGACCGAATTCGGTCGGATTTTCACGCTTAGACCGCGATCATCACGGCTGCTCCTCGTCTGGTGGTCTGTGCTGCACGGCGTCGCGGCCAGCGGCGGCCTGCTGCTGCAGATCCCGCGCATTTTCCAGGTTCTCGTGATCACATCGGTCGTGCTGCACGCGCTATGGCGGCTGCCAGGCCGGCCGCCACCATGGATCGCGTACTCGAATGGATTCTGGTCGCTGCCCGGGCACCGCGGCACGCCGCTGGCCTGTATTCAGGGCACTCGCGCGGGAAGCTGGTGGGTTGCGCTCGTGCTTGGCGCGCCGGGCCGGCGGATCCGATTGCTCTTGCTTCGGGATCAACTCGAAGCCCGGGAATGGCGCCAGTTGAAAGCCGCTCTGCGAGGCTGAAATCCCTGTCTGTCAACGCAGGGAGGGCCCAAGGCGCTGTAGAATAGGCATTAAGTTGAATTCGGTCACAAATGGGGCTCAAGGGCGGTCTACTTCCCCGAACGGGTCGAACTTTTGGTGTTTTATGGGGTCTACGGATAAGGATACAGCTGAACCCGCGGTAGAGCGTCCGCCTAGTGAGCGTGCGGTCGATCTGGCGCTGATTAAACGGGTCCAGCAAGGCGACAAGTCATCGTTCGACTTGTTGGTGATTAAGTATCAGCACAAGATTATCAAGCTGATTATGAGGTATGTAAGAGATCCGTCGGAAGCACTCGATGTGGCCCAGGAGGCGTTTCTGAAGGCCTATCGAGCGGCGCCGTCGTTTCGGGGGGATAGCGCTTTTTATACGTGGCTTTATCGCATTGCGATCAATACCGCGAAAAATCACCTAGTCTCAGCAGGCCGGCGTCCGGCATACTATGACCTGGATTTGCAAGATCCGGAGCAATACGAGGTCTTCGCGAAACTCAAGGATCTGGACACACCCGAAGGGCTGACGCTGTCGGAGGAGATCAGGCAGACTGTCAATAAGGCGATCAACGACTTGCCCGAGGACCTCCGAACAGCGATCCTGTTACGTGAGATCGAGGGGATGAGCTACGAAGAGATCGCGCAGACGATGGAGTGTCCGGTAGGTACTGTACGATCGAGAATATTCAGAGCGAGAGAGTCGATCGACAAGAAGATCAGCCCTCTGCTCTAACGTTGGAATTGAAGATGTCACGAGATATCGAAGACCAGATTTCTGCATTTGCCGACGACGAGTTGTCGGCCGAGGAATGCGAGTTCCTTGTGCGTCGTCTCGAGCGTGATCCTGAGAAACGCGAGAAGATGCTGCGCTATGCCGTCATAGGCGCGTCGCTCCGCGGCGATCTGCTCGATCCTGATCCTGATATTCTACGCAACCGCCTTCGACAGACATTGGACGGCGTGAGTCTGGTGCCCGCGCCTGCATCCGAGACGTCAGGGCCGGGCGCGCGATTTCTGCGTCCTGTGTTGGGTACCGGCATAGCGGCGGCCGCTGCGGTTCTTGGCCTGCTCGCAATCTATAATTCTGCTGACGTCGATTACGACGAAGCGGCTCCGGCGATGGCAGCCGAGCAGGCGCCGGTCGATGTTGCGGCCCCGAGTTTCGTCGTACCTCAGGATGCGACCATCAATCTTGTCGTGTCCGACTCTTCGATACAGCCTCCCGCGACTTTGACCAACTATCTCGTTCGTCACGGCGAATACGCGATTGGAATCGGCCGCACGTCCATCCACTCGAATGTTGTCAGCGGACGTGATGCGAGGCAGGTCGACCAGTCGGAGTCCGAGGAGGACTAACGCGTGCGGCACCCCGAAACAGCCCGACTCCTCGCTGGCGGAGCCGCGCTCCTCGTAACGATTCCCGCGATCGCTCAGGACGCTCAGAGTTGGCTGTCGCGAATGAGCATGGCCGTTGAAGAGCTCAGCTATCAAGGCACATTCCTGCACATGCAGGACGGCAACGCGGAAACGCTGGAGATCGTTCATCTCAACGATGACGGCCGCGTGAGCGAGCGGATTCTCGCGCTCGATGGAGCCGCTCGCGAAATCATCCGTCAGGAAGATGAAGTTCAATGCATACTCCCGGATCGACAGACCGTTCTTCTCGAGGAAAGACGCGAAGTCAGTCCGCTGGTATCGGCTCTTCCAAGCTATTCCGATGAGTTGCTGCGCCACTATGAGTTCGCGCTCCACGAGATCGATCGCGTCGCTGAGCGACAGACGCAGATCGTCAGCATCGTCCCGCGGGACGGATATCGATACGGATACAGACTCTGGCTCGACCAGGAGACGGCGATGCCGCTGAAATCGCAGCTCGTCGACGAGCAGGGTAGAGTTCTCGAGCAAATCCTGTTCGCGCAGCTCGAGATCTCCGATTCGATACCCAGAGCAGCGGTTGAACCCACAATAGACACCGATGGATTCCGCCTCTTCAGACCCAACCAGTCAGTCGAGACCACCGACAACATGCCGCTTCTGCGAGCCGCCGACGTGCCGGACGGCTTCGCTCTCTCGGACGAGTCCAAGAGGCCCATCGCGGGATCCGAATACCCGGTCGAGCACCTCGTTTATTCCGACGGACTCGCGATCGTATCTGTCTTTATCGAAGATCCACAGAGCGAGCCGGACGTCGTCGAGGGCCATTCCCGTGTAGGTACTGCCAACGCGTTCTCATTGAGCGTGAGCGGACGGCAGGTCACAGCGGTTGGAGAAGTGCCGCAAAGAACGGTCGAATCGATCGCTACATCCTTGCGGCCGCAATAGTCCTAACCACTGAATGAGAGCCGACGAGCAAATGCGGACGCAGGCTCGCGTCTGCGCGATCGATTCAGCGGGACAGGTCGATCTCGAGTTCCATCCGACCAGAGGTTGTCGCGGCTGCGAAGGCGCGTGCAACTGGTTCAGGCGATCGACGGTTGCCGGGCTCAGTGTTGCGGCCGAGGGAAAGTACTCGGTAGGTCAGCAGGTTCTCATCGAGTTGCCCGCTAGATACGTCCTGTACGGAGCCGCGCTTTTGCATGGTCTGCCTTGGCTCTCGTTGCTCGCCGGCGCGTCCGTCGGTGCGCTCTGGGGCGGGTCCGATCTTAGCTGCCTCGCCGGTGCTTCAGCTGGACTTGCGTTTGCAGTCGTCGTCGTTAGCCGGCTGCAGCCACGACTCCGGTCCGCAACCGAAGCCCATCTCTGCGTAGTCCCTCGCAAGTGAAGATGCTCGAGCTCTACAGTCGGCCGGGTTGCCATCTGTGCGAGGAGCTTGCAGAAGCGCTTGCGCCACTGCTGCGAGGAAGGGCCGAGATTCGCGTCGTCAATATCGACGAAAACATCGAGCTGAAGAAGCGCTACGGGTTACGCATACCGGTCTTGGCGGCCGGCGATCTCGAATTGTCGGCGTTTCCGCTTGACGTCGCGGCCGTTGAGGCTTATCTAGGCGCGAACGACGCCGACGTCTAGACGCGCATATGGACCATATTAGAAATTTCTCGATCATTGCTCATATTGATCACGGCAAGTCGACGCTTGCAGACCGGATGATTCAGCTCTGTGGCGGCCTGAGTGAGCGGGAGATGGCGGATCAGGTCCTGGACTCGATGGATCTGGAGCGTGAGCGAGGGATCACAATCAAGGCGCAGAGTGTATCTCTCGAATATCGAGCGGCAGACGGCGAAACCTATCAGCTCAACCTAATCGATACGCCAGGGCATGTGGATTTTTCCTATGAGGTTTCGCGTTCGCTCGCCGCATGCGAAGGCGCGCTCCTCGTCGTCGACGCCGCACAGGGTGTAGAAGCGCAGAGCGTAGCCAACTGCTATACCGCGATCGATCAGGGAATCGAGGTTCTTCCCGTCATCAACAAGATCGATCTTCCCGCGGCGGATGCGGCCAAGGTTGCGCACGAAATCGAAGAGATTATTGGTGTCGATGCGCAGAATGCGCTTCGCATCAGCGCGAAAACGGGTTCGGGCGTTGGAGATGTTCTCGAGCACATAATTAAGGAGATTCCTCCACCGGTCGGTGACGTCGATGCTCCGCTTCAGGCGCTGATCATCGATTCCTGGTTCGATTCCTACGTCGGCGTCGTCTCGCTCGTCAAGGTCGTGAACGGAACAATGAATCGCGGACGCCGAATCGAGATTCTGTCTACAGAGCGGACCTATAGCGCCGATCGGCTCGGTGTCTTCACTCCGAAGATGAGCGACCGCGACGAACTTCGAGCCGGAGAAGTTGGCTACGTCATCGCGGGGATCAAGGAGATTAACGGCGCCCCTGTCGGAGACACCATTACCGATGCGGGCGCGGTCGACCCGGAGCCGTTACCGGGATTCGAACGTGTTCAGCCGCGAGTGTTTGCAGGTCTTTTTCCGATCGTCTCCGACGACTACGAAACTTTTCGTGAGGCACTAGAAAAACTCAGGCTCAACGATGCGGCACTGCACTTTGAACCCGAAGGGAGCGCCGCACTCGGATTCGGATTTCGTTGCGGATTCCTGGGACTTCTGCATCTCGAGATCGTCCAGGAGCGGCTGGAGCGGGAGTACGGCCTGGAACTGATATCGACTGCGCCTACCGTCGTCTACGAGATCAAAACGGCGAGTGGCGAGATCGTCAATGTAGAGAACCCCGCGGAACTGCCCGAGAGAAACCAGATCGAGGAAGTTCGCGAGCCGATTATTCTTGCGACGATCCTCGTTCCCCAGGAGCATGTCGGGTCGGTTATCAAGCTCTGCATCGAGAAGCGCGGTGTCCAGAAGCGCTTGCAGTACCTCGGTAACCAGGTATCACTCGACTATGAATTGCCGCTTGCCGAAGTCGTCATGGACTTCTTCGACAGACTCAAATCCGTCAGCAGAGGTTACGCATCGTTCGACTATCAGTTCCTGAGGTTCGAGTCAGCTGATCTCATCAAGCTGGATATCCTCATCAACAAGGATCGTGTCGATGCGATGTCAGTGATTGTCCACCGCTCGGTAGCTGACAGGCGCGGCCGCCAGCTGGTCGAAACGCTGCGAGAAGTCATACCGCGGCAGCAATTCGAGGTCGCAATTCAGGCTGCGATCGGGGCGCAAATCATCGCGCGGAGCACCGTGAAACCCGTCCGCAAGGACGTGACCGCGAAGCTGTACGGCGGCGATGTTACGCGCAAGAGGAAACTGCTGGAGAAACAGAAAGCCGGTAAGCGCAGAATGAAGCAGTTGGGAACCGTTGAAATTCCACAAGAAGCGTTCCTTGCCGTGTTGCAGGGGGGCAGAAAATGACCAATACTCCGCTCCGTTCAGCTAGCCGGTAATTGGGAATGCCGTAGTGGATTTCGCTCTTATTCTCGTCGTCGCGACCGCTCTTTCGGGGCTGATATGGGGACTCGACGCGATGCTGTTCGGCCGCAAGCGGGCCGACGGCGCCCGCGAGCCGATAATTGTCGAATATGCACGGTCGTTTTTCCCGATTTTGTTGCTAGTACTGGTTCTCCGGTCGTTTTTGTTCGAACCGTTCCGTATTCCCTCCGGGTCCATGATGCCGACCCTTCTCGAGGGAGATTTCATTTTTGTGAACAAGTTCGCGTATGGACTGCGTCTCCCGGTTATAAATACGAAGATATTCGAGGTAGGTGAGCCGGATCACGGCGATGTCGTCGTATTCAAGTTACCGTCGGATCCTCGTATTAACTACATCAAGCGGGTTGTAGGACTCCCGGGCGATGTCGTGACATACGATCAGGAGAGTAAGCGACTGGCGATTAACGGCGATCCGATCTCGCAGGATCTTCTCGGTAGCTATGAAGGTGACTCAGGCCTGCAGGTCGCTCGGGAAGGACTCGGTGATTCTGAGCATCTTTTATTGCTCACGAGGAATCGGCTTAGTCCTGGTGGAACCTACGAGGTTCCGGAGGGACATTATTTCGTGATGGGAGACCATCGCGACAATAGTCGAGACAGCCGGTTCGAGGGTGTCCGGTTTATTCCGGAATATCGCATGGTCGGAAAGGCCGTTCGTATCTGGATGAACTGGCGATGGCCGGCTGAAGGAGGACCAATATGGAACCGCATAGGCGACCGAATCGATTGAACGGATCGATCTATCGACGCCAGGCCGGGATTACCGCGCTAGGTTTTCTCATTCTTGCGATCGTGTTCGGCGCAGTCGGACTCGCAGGCCTCAAAGTAACACCGCTCTACGTTCAGGGAATGCGCGTTAAAACCGTTCTATCGGATCTCAAGATCGAGATGGACGGCTCGGGAACGACTGCCAATAGTCTGCGGCTCAATCTCAGCAGCCGGCTCTACGTAGAAGGTATTCAACTCGAGCCCGAAGCCGTCAAGATCACTCCGGGCTCGAACGGATACAACGTACGTGTGCAATTCGACAACCGAACGCGGTTCGTCGACGATATCTACTTCCTGGTTGCGGTGGACGAGCAGACTGAGATTCGTCGGTGACGAATCGGCTCCTTTGGGCCGAAAAGCGTCTACAGTACCAATTCCGCGATTCGAATCTACTCGACCTCGCGTTTACCCACCGGAGTGCGACGAAGCAGAATAATGAGCGCCTTGAGTTTCTGGGCGACGCATTTCTCAATTTCTCCATCGCTCAAAAGCTTTTTGAACTTCGTCCCGATGACTCGGAGGGAGACCTCAGTCGTCTGCGGGCGTCACTGGTAAAAGGTACGACGCTCGCGGAGGTGGGGCGGGAGCTGGATCTTGCACCTCTGATTGTCATGGGTGCGGGTGAGCAGCGTAGCGGGGGCTCGAACCGAGATTCGACCATCGCGAATGCTGTCGAGGCAATCATTGGCGCCGTGTTGCTCGACGGGGGTACCGAGGCTGCCGATTCCTGCGTCGCCGGGTTGTTCGAGAATCGCCTGAAAAATCTCCCCTCCGCCGACAGTCTCAAGGATGCCAAGACGAAGCTGCAGGAGCGGTTGCAGGGCCAAGGGCTCGGCTTACCGATTTACGAAGTAGAATCCGTCACTGGCGAGCCCCACAAGCAAAGCTTCGTCATATCTTGCGTGTTGCCAGACTCAGACCGTAGTACGACCGGGCACGGTCAGAGTCGTCGGCATGCTGAACAGGATGCCGCGGAACGGATGCTCTCCGAATTGGACAGTGACGGAAAAGACTAACGCACGCTGTGGCTACGTCGCGATCGTAGGACGGCCGAATGTCGGAAAATCAACGCTATTAAACGCGTTGGTTGGCGAGAAGATCAGTATCGTCAGCGCAAAGGCGCATACGACGCGACACCGGATTCTCGGCGTACTCAATCATGGCGAGGATCAGGCGATATTCGTCGATACTCCGGGCCTGCAACACGATCGGAAGCGCGCACTCCATCGTCTCATGGCGAAAACGATCAACCAGGCCATTGCGGACGCCGACGTCATCGTAATGTTGGCCGAAGCCGCGAATTTCACCGCACGAGACAGGGAGCTTGCAGAACTGTTGCGGGAGCGCAGCGACGATACGATCCTGGTTCTGAATAAGATCGATTTACTCGGCGACAGGAGTGCGCTTTTGCCGATACTGGAGCGACTCGGCTCTGATTTCCCATTCGCTGCATTCGTGCCAATCTCCGCTCGAAAACACTCCAACCTGGGCCAGCTTCTGGCCGAAATTCTCGGTCGGCTGCCGGCCGGTCCGTCATTGTTTCCACGCGAGATGATCACGGATCGCTCACAGCAGTTTCGGATCGCCGAAATCATTCGCGAAAAACTGCTGACGGCTGTTCATCAGGAAGTTCCTTATGGGCTGACGGTCGAAATCGAGCACGTCGGAAGAAAGGACGAAGATCAGGCGCTCGTGCACGCTCTAATCTGGCTCGAGCGCGACAGCCACAAGGCAATCGTGATTGGTAAAGGTGGTAGAGTCCTCAAGGCGATAGGGCGCTCCGCCCGCTTGGAGTTGAAGGAGCTGCTCGGCGAACGCGTTCACCTGGAGCTTTGGGTCAAGGTCCGCGAAAACTGGGCGGATAGTGAACGCGAACTGAAACGACTGGGCTACGATCTCGGCGAATCGTAGTTCGCGCTAGTAATCGTCACCGACGGGGAAAATGACGGAAAGAGAAAGCGTTCAGCTAGAGGATGCCTACCTCCTGCATCAACGCGCCTACCGGAATACCAGCCAGATCGTCGAATGCCTGACAACGGATCACGGTCTGATCGCGCTCGTCGCACAGGGATCCAGGCGCCCGAAAGGAGGTCAGCGAGCCATTCTGCAGCCGTTCTTGCCGCTTCGAATCTCCTGGATTCGCCGCGGAGAACTCGGCCGATTGACCCAAGCCGAACCTCGCGCGCCCGCTGCTGAGCTCGACGGCCGCAGACTGCTGGCCGGGTTCTATTTGAATGAACTCGTCATACGTTTGCTCGCTAGAGGCGACGCTAATGCAGCGGCCTATTCCTGCTATAGTCGCGCTCTCGTCGATCTCGGAACCGGGATCAGTACGGCTGCAAGTTTGAGGCTTTTCGAATACCGCTTCCTCGAGGCGTTGGGTTACGGACTCAACCTGAATGATGAAGTAGACAACGACGAGCCGATTCGTGCCGACGCTCGCTACCAATTCGAGCCCGAGGTCGGTGCTAGATGCGTCAAAGGCGAGACAACCGCAGACGACGTATTTTGGGGAAGAGAATTGATCTCATTGCGGGACGAGAAACTGGAGGACGAAGCAAGCCTGCATGCTGCGCGGCGGCTACTCGCTCGCGCGATGCAGCCTTACCTCGGAGATCGACCGTTGCGAACGCGCGAAGTTCTCAAGGATCTCGTTGCCGCGGGAGTTGAGTTATGAACACTCATGCGCCGATATTTCTTGGTGTCAATGTAGATCACGTAGCGACCTTGCGGCAGGCAAGAGGCACTCGTTATCCGGATCCTGTGGCTGCGGCGCTGCTAGCGGAGCGGTCAGGCGCCGACAGCATTACTATTCACGTACGCGAAGATCGGCGTCATATTCAGGATCGGGATCTAGAAGTTCTGTCGGCGACGATTCAGACGCGAATAAATCTCGAGATGGCCGTGACGGATGCCATGTTGTCGTTGGCGGTAGCGGCCGGACCTGCGGATTGCTGCCTCGTTCCGGAGAGCCGTGCGGAATTGACGACTGAAGGTGGACTGGACGTCGCGGGACAGGCAGAGAAAATCGCAGCGGCCTGTGGCGAACTCGAGGCGGCCGGCATTCGCGTTTCATTGTTCATCGATCCCGAGCCGGAGCAGCTCGACGCGAGCCGCGAATGCGGTGCACGGGTCGTAGAACTTCACACGGGAACCTATTCCGATGCTGTTGACGAGGAAGTGCAGACACGGGAGCTTGCGCGAGTCGCGGCAGCGGCGGAGTACGGGTCCAAGCTGGGTTTGAGGATCCACGCGGGCCACGGGCTGCACTATCACAACGTTCAACCGATCGCGGCGCTTTCGGAGATAGTGGAACTCAATATCGGGCACGCGATAGTCTCTCGTGCCGTTTTCGATGGGCTCGCCACGGCGGTTGCGGACATGAAAGCACTGATGCAGGAAGCGCGCTAACGATGGTTTTCGGCGTCGGCACGGATATCGTTCAGGTCCAGCGTATCGAAGATACGTGGAAGCGTTACGGCAAACATTTCTCATCGAGACTCCTGCTCGACGAAGAGCAAGAACTGTTCGAGAAAAATAAACGCCCCGTCCGGTTTCTGGCTATGCGCTTCGCTATCAAGGAATCCGTCGTGAAAGCGATGGGAACGGGCTTTTCGAACGGTATGTGGATTCGCGATGTAGGAATGATTCCGAACAAACTCGGGCAGCCGCAGATAATTTACTCCGAGCGAGGAAAGGAGATGTGTCGACGTCTGGGTGTCGGTGATGGTCATGTGTCGGTCACGGACGAAGCAGGTCTCGTTGTAGCGATGGCAGTGCTAATGAAGTCGGAATCGATAGAGCGCTAAATTGAACACGCTAGCCTTCGATATCGAGACGATCCCGGATGTCGCCCTCGGTCGGCGACTACACGACGTAGGAGATCTGGACGACGAATCTGTCGCGAGGATTATGTTCTTCAAGCAGCGGCAAGCTCGCAAGACAAATTTCTTGCCACTTCCGCAACATCGAATCGTAGCGATTTCGGCGGTCCTCAGGACACGCGACGATCTGCACGTATTCTCTCTCGGTGACGCCGACGCGGAAGAGAAGGAGATCGTGCAGCGTTTTTACGATGGACTAGAACGGTATTCGCCCGAGCTCGTATCGTGGAACGGTAGTGGATTCGATCTGCCGGTGCTGCACTATCGCTCTTTACTCCACGGGGTCAATGCAGAGCGCTATTGGGAAATGGGCGACAACGAACGCGAGTTTCGCTTCAACAACTACATCAGTCGATTCCATTGGCGGCACATCGATCTCATGGACGTACTCGCGGGATTTCAGATCGGCGGCAGATCCTCGCTCGAGCAGGTGGCAACGTTGCTGGGATTTCCGGGGAAGCTCGGCATGAGCGGGGACCAGGTTTGGGGCCGTTATCTGGCGGGAGAGCTTCCCGCGATTCGCGCTTACTGCGAGACAGACGCCTTGAACACTTATCTCATTTATCTGCGTTTCCAGCTCGTTCGTGGAAATCTTGACCACAGCAGATACGAGCGCGAACTCGAACTACTGCGCGAGAAGCTGGAGCAGTCGGGCTACGCGCATTTCGGCGAATTCCTCAAGGCGTGGCGGACTCCTGTTGATGGCGACTAACGCCGACCCGCTCGAAACCGACGTAATCGATCTCACCCATGACGGCCAGGGCATTGCCGATATCGACGGGCGCCGAGTCTTCGTGCCCGGGGCCTTGTCGGGGGAGAGAATCAGAATCCTGCCGCGCCGTCGACGGCGACAGTTCCAGGAAGCTGAACTACTCGAAGTGATTAAGCCTGCGCCCTCGCGCGTCGAGCCTCCGTGCGCGTACTTCGGGCGTTGTGGCGGTTGCGCTCTACAGCATTTGAGCTACGACGCACAGGTCGCTTTCAAGGAGAAGGTCGCTCAAGACGCGTTTTCCCGCATCGCAGGTCTGACTCCGGCCAGCTGGTTTCAGCCGATGACGGGGCCGGAATGGCATTACCGAAGGCGCGCGCGACTAGGTGTTCGCTACGTGGCTGGTAAGGAGCGAGTACTAGTCGGTTTCAAGGAACGGTCGACGCGCTATGTGACCGATATGCTGGATTGCCGCGTAATCGAGCGACCCCTTGATCAACTTCCGGGTCAGCTGTCGGAGGTCATCGGGCGCACTAGCCTCAGGCAACGTCTGCCGCAAGCGGAAGTCAGTGTCGGCGAGAATGCACGGGCCGTCGTACTACGTGTGCTTGACGAGCCGAACCCCGCCGACCTAAAGATGTTCGAGAAATTCGGAATCGAGAACGAGATCGACATCTATTTGCAGCGCGGAGGTCCAGGCACCGTAGAACCATTAGTTTCGACGGACGTAGGCCGGCTCGCTTACCGTCTCCCCGAATTCGGCGTTTCGCTGACTTTCGCGCCGACGGATTTCGTTCAGGTTAACTCAGTGATCAACGAAAAGCTGGTCGCCAAGGTCGTGGAACTCCTCGAAGTCACGGAGACGGATCGCGTTCTCGACCTTTACTGCGGACTCGGTAACTTCAGCTTGCCGCTGGCACGACGCGCCGAAAGCGTGCTCGGAGTCGAGGGCGATGCAGGGCTCGTCGCTCGCGCGGCGCAGAACGCGAGGGACAATGATCTTGGCAACGCCCGTTTCGTTGCCGCGGACCTTTCTGAGCCCGAGTGGAGTTTTCTTCGTGAAGAATGGGACCTTGTCGTGCTGGATCCATCGCGGTCGGGCGCTCTCGTTCCGGTTTCGCAGATGCGCCGAATGCGCCCGCGCAAGATCGCCTACGTCTCCTGCCACCCAGCGACGCTGGCGCGCGATGCAAAGGAACTCGTTGAAACGCAGGGATATCGATTGATTTCGGCGGGCATTGCCGACATGTTTCCCCACACACACCATGTCGAGGTCATGGCTTTGTTCGAGCGGCGCTGAAGTCGATCTCGCTGCTATTATGAGCGGATGTCTCTGGGTCCGCTCATGATCGATCTCCGTAGTACGTCCATCGATGACGAGGAGCGGCGCTGGCTCGCTTCCCCGGTGGTCTGCGGGGTTATCCTCTTCACGAGAAATTTTGAGAGCCGCGAACAGCTACAGCGGCTTGTCGCGTCAATTCATGAAGTCCGTGATCCCCCGCTTCTGGTCGCCGTCGACCAGGAGGGCGGAAGGGTGCAACGTTTCGTCGATCCTTTTACACGGCTACCGGCGTTACGTTCGCTGGGTCACCTTTATGATGTGGACGTCGGCCAGGCGTTAAAGTCTGCACGAGCTCTCGGTTGGCTGATGGCTGCGGAGCTCCTCGCGTTCGATATCGACCTGAGTTTCGCCCCGGTTGTCGATCTCGATCGCGGACTCGCCGAGGTGATCGGAGATCGTGCGTTCCACTCGAGCGCGACCGCTGTTTGCCAGCTCGCTTCGGCGTTCTCGGCTGGTGCTCACGATGCGGGTATGGCTATCACTGCCAAGCATTTTCCGACGCACGCGGGCGTGATTAGCGATTCTCATACTGAGTCAGCCGTCGATGCGCGGGAGTTCAACGATCTCTGGGACGATCTCCAGCCCTATCGACATCTGATCAGCGGGAGACTCGATGCGATCATGGTCGCGCATGTCAGTTTTCCGGATGTCGATCCGCTTCCCGCGAGTTTTTCACCGTGGTGGCTGACGGAGCAGTTGCGCGGACAGCTGGACTTCGGAGGCGCGATCATTTCGGACGATATCTCGATGATTGCGGCCGAAGCAGCGGGTAGCTATGCGGAGCGCGCGCAGGCCGCGCTCGCCGCGGGTTGTGACATGGTGTTGCTCTGCAACGCCGCAGACGAGATCCCGGCCGTACTCGAAGCCCTCGACGGCTACTCCAGCCCGCCCTCGCAACTGCACCTTATGCGCCTGCACGGGAAGAGCAAGAAGGACTGGGACACATTGCTCGAATCGAGCGAGTGGATAGAAGCTCAAGAGTTGGTTCAGTCTCTATCGGCGCGACCGGAAATCAAGCTCGAAGGCTGAATCCGTGATTGACGCCGATAGCCTCAGCGATGCTCTGGCCGTGATGAACAACGCCGCCGAGATCTGTTCTGCGGCGGAGATCGACGCCGCGATAGACAGAATCGCAGCGGATATAACTGACACTGTCGCCGATTCCGATCCCACAATACTTGCGGTCATGCAAGGAGGCTTGTTTACTGCAACGCAGCTTTGTCGTCGGTTCACGTTTCCCTATCGGTTCGACTTCGTTCACGGCTCCAGGTATGGGGATAGACTCGAAGGCGGCGAGTTGGATTGGCGGGTACCTCCTTCAGCAGATCTCGCGGGGCGAACGATCGTCATCGTAGACGACATTCTGGATCGAGGAATAACGCTGGCGGATCTGCAGATTCGACTAGCTGATATCGGTGCCGAGAAAGTCTATTCTGCAGTTCTCGTTTCGAAGAGACTGCACGAGTCCATCGACAGACCAGTCGTCGACTTCGTTGGACTTCAGGCCGACGACATCTATCTCTTTGGCTGCGGAATGGATTACAAGGGGTATTGGCGCGGGTTACCGTCACTCTTTGCGGTGGTAACGTGACGAAGAATACGATCGGTCTGATTGTTGGCAGCGGTTTCGAATCGTTAGGGTTAGTCATTGCGAGTCGCAGTCCGACCAAGACGCCTTACGGCGTGCCTTCGAGTCCGGTCTTGGAAATCACGATAGGAGCGAGCCAGATCGCGTGTATCGCTCGTCACGGCGAAGACCACTCGATTCCTCCTCACGCCGTGAACTATCGTGCCAATATCTGGAGTCTGTATCAGCATGGCGTCCGGCAATGCGTGGCGGTCAACGCAGTTGGCGCGATCGATGCGTCCTTCGCGCCAGGTTCGCTGGCTGTTCCTGATCAGCTGATCGATTACACGTGGGGCAGAGAGCATACGTTCATCGACGGTGATGGCAGGCTCGAGCATATCGAATTCTCAGAGCCTCTCGATCCCGAACTACGCGGCCGAATGGCAGACGCGATCGTCGCGGCAGGCGGGAATGTTCGGACAGGGACCTGCGGTGTAACGCAGGGGCCGCGATTGGAAACGGCAGCTGAGATCGATCGGCTCGAGCGCGACGGTTGCCACATGGTTGGGATGACCGCGCTGCCGGAAGCCGCGCTGGCCCGTGAGATTGGCATGGCATATGGAATCTGCGCCATAGCGGTCAATTTCGCCGCCGGGCGGCATCCTGACGGCATAGCAATCCACGCCGAACTAGAGCGCCATACGACGCGCGGGATGGGTATCGCCAGAGTGGCGCTCGAGGCGCTCGTGGACGACCTGTCGGGCACAGCCTGATTCCCGGGTCTGTTGTGGTCGGTGTGTGATCTCCGTCCTTGATCGGGACCGAGATTCTACGCCACCATAGACTGATCTTTATCTGGGAAGGACCCCGGATACACATGAAGCGCCTCAGTCGTCAGATACTGGAGCAGATGCTCGTAGAAAGTACGGAAGGAATCGTCGTCGCCGAGGCCTCGAGTCCGGATTATCCCGTCGTTTTCGCCAACCCCGAATACGCTCGATTGCGCGAGTGCGAGATCGATGCGCTTCGAGGTAGCAAACTTCCGCTCATCGACGAAGAAAGACTCAGTTCAGCAGATCGCGACAAGCTCAATACGGCGCTCGCGGACGGTCAGGCCTTCGAGGCCTCGCTCGATCCCGTACCAGATGGCCGTCCGGATCAGTCGGCGCTAGTCAGAATGATTCCGCTGCGAAGCAGGAACGGCAAGGTGACGCATTTCATGGTGTCCCACAAAGCTCACACGAGCTCTTCGCATGAAATCTCCAGTGTCGAGCTAAGTGTGCTGCAGCGCGAAATTAATCGTGCCAGGAGTAAGCTCGCGTCTATGGATCGAATCGATCCCGCTACGGGCGTTTTACGGTACAAGTTCTTTCGAGAACTGGCCGAGAGGGATTTTCGAATCGCTCGCCGAGAGAGTCGATGGGCGGCAGTAATGGTCTTCGAGATCATCGACCTGAGCGTTTATAGCGAGACTTACGGACAAAAGGCCGCTGAGTCCTGCGTGCGTATGGTAGCGGCTCAGGTAAACAGCCTGCTACGACGTGCCAGCGACCTCTGTGCGAGAGCGGATGAAGGGACGATCGTCGCTATGACGCAGGCGCAAGACGCCGACGAAGTGCGCGAACGCGCAGAGCGAATCGCCGCGAATATTCGGGGCCTGAGGCTTCATAATCCGCGTGGACACAGTGGTCGCTACATCGACGTCGATATCGGTGTTGCCGGCGGGACGCCGGATGGAGAATTTACGCTCGACCAGGCGATCGAGCTGGCGCGTGATGATCTCGAATCGCGTCGGGGTTCGCAGCAACCCTTGTACGGCGCACGCGCTTAACGATCCGGCTACGCTGCCGGCGACAACTCCTCTTCAAGGGTTTCCGGTTCCTCGGGCAGCGGCTGGACAAGAACCAGGACTCCGAAAGCCGGATGGTCAAAGAAATGCAGCTCGCCGCTGCGAGTCAGGCGTTGCACCGAGAGCTCGTAGCGTGGCGGAAAATCGAACTGAGCGAGTCTGTCGAACGATCGGGGTGCAGATGGGACGATCGGCGCATCGGATTGATAGCGGAGATCGAGCCTGACGTGGAGAAAGCGGCTCACGTGCAGTCGGATCGTTCCACGCGGATTAAACACTCCCAAAAATGACAACTCGAACGGAATAGCATCTTCTTCCGGGAGACCTTCTTGAATCCAGCCTCCGTGGACAAGTGGTGTGTATGCGTCCAGCCTGTCGAGTCGTTCGAATTCATCAACGAGCTCAAGTTGCTCATTGGTTAACAGTCGATACCACAGCCCGTCTTCAAAGAAGTCCGGTTCGACTAGATCCTCGTCCGCCTGTTCGATCGGCGGTGGTTCGTTGACGGGTTCTGTCGAGAACGTATCGAGCTCGAATTGAGCGGGATCCGGAAATGCTTCGAGCTCCAGGCTCTCCGGATCCGGTGCGTCGGGCGCTTCCGTCTCAAAGAGATCAGGGGCAAGAAGATCTAGCAGTGTGCCTCGCGGAGCCTGTTCGAAGCTCTCCTCCGACGGGTCGAAGTCGTGATACGCGAATGCGATGATCTCTATCTGGTACCGCGGTAACGCTTCCTCGCCGTTCTCTCCGGAAAGCGCCGTCGGTAATGGCTCCAGGAATGATTGCGCAGCCGCTATCCCAACCGCGCCAAGCGCCAGTATTACCAGCAGAAAGCGGTTGGTTACGGGCTGAAGATTCATGCGTGAATTATAAACCGTCGCAAGGCGTATCAGGCCGCGACAGGCGCCTCCTCGCTAGCGCCGAGTGCCCGAAGCAGCGTCTCTGTTGCGCCGATTCGATCTTCATCGTCGTCGAGTTCCCAGTGAAAACGAAGCTTCGAGGGTCCATCCAGCGCGTAGTGGCTGGGCTCGTCTTCCACGAGGCCGACGAGTACGAGTGGGTCAACCAGAGTGCGCGGACCGAAAATAACATATCCGCCACGATTCTCGGCATGCACTTTGTCGATTCCGAGATGTTGCGCGAGTAGTTTTAGTCGCGTGACTTCGAATAATGTCTTCGTTGCCGTAGGCAGCAAACCGAAGCGATCGATGAGCTCTACCTGAAGGTTCTCGAGTTCCGGTGCTGTCGCCGCACTTGCGATACGTTTGTAGTGCACCAGGCGCATGTGGACATCGGGCATATAGTCTTCGGGGATCAGTGCCGGTAGTCCGACTTCGATCTCGGGTCCGCTTCTTATCGGATCTTCGAGATCCGGTTCGTCACCGGCGCGCAGCGACTCGACGGCGCGCGCTAACAGATCGTTATAGAGAGCGAAGCCGATAGCTTGAATCTGGCCGCTCTGCTCGTCGCCGAGTAATTCGCCGGCACCTCTGATCTCGAGATCGTGTGTCGCCAAAGTAAACCCGGCTCCTAGTTCTTCGAGCGCCTCAATCGCTTCGAGTCGCTTTGCAGCATCGGCGGTCAGCGCCCGTGTAGGTGGCGCAATGAGATAGGCGTATGCCTGATGATGCGACCGGCCGACTCGACCGCGAAGCTGGTGGAGCTGGGCCAGACCGAGCCGATCCGCACGATTGATGATGATCGTGTTTGCGGTCGGGACATCGATACCACTTTCGATAATCGTCGTACACACCAATACGTTGAATCTGCGGTGATAGAAGTCGAGCATGACGGATTCGAGTTCTCGCTCGGACATTTGGCCATGGGCGACCTCGATCGATGCTTCGGGGAGCAAAGCGGTGAGTTTCGCAGAAATTTTTGCAATGTCCTGTACGCGGTTGTGAACGAAGTAGACCTGCCCGCCGCGGCGGATCTCGCGAAGTACGGCTTCTCGAATCGACTGATCGCTCCATTGGCCGATAAATGTCTTGACCGACAGGCGTTCGGCTGGCGGTGTCGCAATGAGTGACAGATCGCGAAGCCCTCCGATCGCCATATTCAGCGTTCTTGGAATCGGCGTTGCGGTCAGGGTCAACAGGTCGACGTCCGCACGAAGCTTCTTCAGCTGCTCTTTGTGCCTGACACCGAAGCGATGTTCCTCGTCGACAATAACGAGGCCCAGGCGCCCGAAAGCGATATCTCCACTCAATAATTTGTGCGTGCCGACGACGATATCTACGGTACCGTCTTTCAGGCCTGCGACTACGGTCGACGAGGCTTTGCCGCTGCGGAACCTCGAGAGCAGTTCAACTCTTACCGGCCAGTCGGCGAACCGGTCGCTGAATGTGCGGTAATGCTGCTGCGCCAGCAGTGTCGTCGGCACGAGGATCGCGACCTGATAGCCGGCGTGAACCGTGACAAACGCTGCCCGAAGCGCAACCTCAGTCTTGCCGAATCCGACGTCTCCGCAGACGACACGGTCAGTCGGCGCCTCGCTGCCGAGATCAGTCAGGACCTGTTGAATCGTCTGTTGCTGATCCGGTGTCTCCTCGAACGGGAACTCCAACGCGAACTTCTGATAGAGATCTTCATTGAGCGGAAACGCCGTACCGCGTCTTGCGGCGCGGCGAGCATAAAGACCCAGCAGCTCCGCCGCGACATCCCGAGCCTGCTTCGCGGCTCTCCGTCTCGCTTTTATCCACTGGTCGGAGCCGAGCCGATGCAGCGGAGCCTGCTCGGGCGATGCGCCCGTGTAACGCGTTACGAGATGGAGGTTATAGACCGGGACGTAGAGTTTGTCGCCACCAGCGTATTCAAGTAACAAATACTCGGTCGTCGCGTCTTCAACTTCGTGCACCTCGAGATTTCTGAGGCCGCAATAGCGGCCGACGCCATACTCTTCGTGGACCACCGGCGCGCCGACGCGCAGATCGGTGAGTTCGCGGACGACGGCATCGGGGTCGCGCGCAGAGCGGCGCTTTCGGAGCCGGCTACGCTGGCGTGGGCGGTCGACGCCGAGTTGTTCAGCCGTGACGATCGTGATTCCGCTATTCGGAAGCGCCAGACCTTCTTCAAATTCGCCGACGGCGATGCCCAAGTTGGCATCGCCATCCAGGAACGGCTTCCAGCCGGCGAATTCTTGCGGCGCAAATCCGCGCGCGTTAAGCAGATCCTTGAGCACTTCGCGTCTGCCGGGCGATGCCGTAACGATCAGAGTGCGGGTATCGCTCCGAGTGTCGAGCCATTTCTCGAAGGGTTCTGTCGAACCGGGGTCGGCGGCACTCAGCGGATGCGCAGTTCCGGCATTGAAATTGCCCGGGGCGCCGTCGGTCGTGAGTTCCCGCGAACTGATCTCGATCATTGCGTTCGCGTGTAAGCGGTCTTTGAGAGCCTCGGGATTCCAGAAAGCAATATCGGGTCTGAGTATTGGCCGCTCAATGTCTCCCTCGAGCTGCGCGAAACGCTCTTCGATCAGGCTCCATCCGCTATCGAAACCGGCTTCCGCATCATCAAGCATGACGATCAGCGCTTCATTCGGCAGATAGTCGAGCAGCGAACAGGTCTTGTCGAAGAACAGCGGCAAGAAATACTCGATGCCTGCCGGCAGATTGGCGTCCGAGATGTCGCGGTAGACACGCGATCGGCTTGGTTCGCCCGGAATCTGTACACGAAAATTCTCGCGGAAATCACGAATCGCGTCTTTATCGAACGGGAATTCTCTCGCCGGAAGGACTCGAATGCTGTCTATCGCTCCCGTTGAGAGCTGCGTATTCGGGTCGAAAGTTCGTAAACTCTCAACCTCATCGTCGAACAGATCGATTCGGACTGGTGCTGCCGCGCCCGTCGGGAAGATATCCAGCAGCGACCCGCGAATCGCGAATTCGCCGGGATCGATAACTTTCTCAACATGCAGGTACCCATGGCTCACGAGTTTCTCGCGCATCGCGTCCCGTTGGATCGTTTCTCCGATGTCGATGGACATCGAGCGCGCTGCGATAAATTCGGGCGGTGGTAATCGCGTGAGCAATGCCTGCGCGTTGACAATCAGCGTCGCCGATTCTCGAGTTGTGAGCCGAGCAAGCGTAGCGAGTCGTTCTGCGATCAAATCCTGAGGGGGCGAAAACGCGTCATAGGGTAGCGTCTCGTAATCACCGAAGCGGATCAGTGGCTCGGTCTCGAGAAAAAATTCCAGCTCGCTCTCGAGACGATCGGCTGCTGCTGCGGAACTCGTGACGACACACACTAATCCCGGGAAGCGAGTCGCGGCCTCTGCGACGGCCAGACTCTGCGCCGCACCGTAGAGCTGTCCCCAGCGCAACTGGCGACTCTCGGTATTTGGCAGCTCGAGTGGAAGGAGGGCAGTCGAAGTCATCGCTTCGGAAACGGATCCGGGCGGCGAATTATCACATAGCTACGCTGACAGGGTCCGGTGGTCGATCTTCAAGGAGGTTAAGCGCGGACGAGAACGACTGCCCTCGCGAGAGTTCTCGCGCGAGCCGAAGAAGCCGTTTGCCGCGAGAATTCTAGGGTGTGGCGACGGAATGAATGACGCGGTCGTGTTCGAAGAACACGACGAAGCCTGGATAGTCCCAGCGAGTGATCGGTGGCT
>CAJIBS010000065.1_pt1 | contig 22821 bp, 28 predicted proteins | sample 9199411 | NCBI WGS metagenome assembly CAJIBS01 (sample SAMEA7708312, study PRJEB35096) | sediment metagenome | biome: marine neritic benthic zone biome [ENVO:01000025]; feature: sediment [ENVO:00002007]; material: shallow marine sediment [ENVO:03000034] sea grass bed [ENVO_01000059] ... | reverse complement strand
GTCAGCATGAAGCTCTCCTAAGCTGACTCAAAGACAGAAGAATAGGAAGATTGTTGCGGAGCGGACCGCCGGGATCAACTGAAGATCAATCGTCGTTCAGGTATCGATCGGCAGTTTCCGTCGCACGGAGAAGCGCAGTAAGGCTTATCGACTCTCCGATCCGAGGAAGAAGTTCTTTCCTTCCGGTGTCGTAACGCTTCGGCCATTGACTACGGGTTCACCACTACGTGCCCGGTAGCCCTGGACGATCACCTCGGTTCCTTCGGGGAAGTCCGTTTTCCGGAGTCCTCGTCGCAGCAGCTGAGTGGCGCCGCCAGCTTCGATAGCCCAATTGGTCGTCGTCCCATCCGGGTTCTCGACATCTATGTAGAGCCATCCGTGTGGATTGACCCAATCCATACCGGTTAGCGTTCCTCGCAGTTCAATTGGTTGCTCGATATCGAACTCAGCCGCGAATGAGTGATGCGCCGCGACTGGCGCTGCGACCAGCAGAAAACTCATCAGCCCTAGCAAACTCAACACACGGTTTCTCATTGCATCGTCTCCCATGTAAACCATTCACATACGCTCGAGCCAAGGTCCTTCGGACGCGTTACTCGGGCGGTGAAACTCCTCTGTACCATTGATACCCTAAAGCGCGCAGGGAAGCAGCCCCCTCGATGTTGCCCTCGAAGCAAGCTTCCTCCCATATCTCGTCCCTGTACGGATCCTCGAAAGCGGGTGCGTCGATTGCAACCGCGCTCGGGACACGGGAGGCTCTCAGGTTCGGGCCGGTACCCGGACGCCGTCTCGGAAAGTTCATCGTCCAGGGGCGCGAGTAAATAGAGGGATCCTCGATCGTAATTTCGTAATCTATTGTGTTCGCGTCGATTCGCCGCCAGCGCTCAGTCATGCGCGTATTCTCTGTGTAGAAGTGGCCCGTACTGTCGAACCAGCCCATGCCGTTTAGGTTAGACACTTCCACGACGAGCGTATCGCCTTCCCAGTGACCACGCGAGGTCCCGAACCATAGCTTGACATCAGCATCGATCGGAGAGCGCCCGTCCGTCGGGATGACGCGAAAACTCTCCTCTCCAAGCACATAGACGACGCCGGGCTGTTGAACGATTTCGACCGGCGCTAAAGTAATTCTCGGCATGTACAGCAGACAGTATGCCGAGGGATTGCTGTACAGTCGTTCACCGGATTCGCCCGGCCAACCACGACCAAGGCCACCCAGAATTTCATTTCGCTTCGCCATTCCCCATTCCGTGTAGGGAATCTTTCCGTCGGGCGGATCCGATAAAAATGATTCCTGAGCGGGGGTCGTGACGTCTACGAATTCATGCTCTTCGATATAGCTCAGGCCGTCGCCGCCAGGACCACTCCATTGCCCTTCGAGGTCCGGTACACCATCCGGCAATATCGGCGCTTCATAGGGCGGCAGCGCTGCCTTCTCGATCTGCCAGGATGCCGCCATCGGAATTTTCGGCGCATCTTCGAGCCAGAAACCTTGTCCTTCGGCGTATCTTGAAGCCAGCAGCGATCCGGCGGACAGCGCGGATAAAGAGAGGACAGTAGTCAGAGTTCTTGGATTCACCGTTCACCTCGTTCCGCAGAAATCATGTTTCTCGTTCAATCCTCGTGGAAGATCGTTGAATCGGGATTGTCCCACTCCTGCTCAAAAAGATAGGCAGGGCATTGATACTCGAGCAGCTCAGCATTGGCTTCCTGTCGCCGATAAAGCGGCATTCTGATCGTCCACGGTCGGGAGAACACTTCGGGATCTTCGATCGTGGCCTCGTAGAGCAGGTGATCCGCGCTCATGGGTGTGTAGCGTTCTACGACATGAAGCGCCTCGCTGTGATAGTTCCCCGCTCGATCGAACCAGGTCTTGTCGTTGAAATGAATCACGTCGACTACGAGCGTGTCGCCTTCCCAGCGACCGCGCGAATCTCCCATCCACCAATCGATCGGGCCGGGAGGATGCGGATTGCCGTTCATGTAGACATATCGGATCACGTGCAAATATTCGTAGGCAAACGAGACTTTGTCGGCCTGCTGAATGATCCGGAACGGAAACGGCATATAGGTGATTCGAGGGATACCGGGAAGATAGCAACTCGTTTCCGGGTCCAGCTCGTCGCGATGCTCGAGATTCTCCTGCCGCTTAGCGAGCGCCCCAGGCAGGTAGGGAATAGTTCCGCCTTCCACAACACTTTGACCGGCCGGGATGCCGAGGCTCGCGCCGTGGGCCTCGAGGTTCCATGCGGCCGTGTTCACGACTTGCCAGATACCTTGTAAGTCGGGCTGGCCATCCGACGTACGTGGCGGCGTATAAGATGTCCCGGTCTGCGCGATGCCTGAAATCGGCACGAAGGTACAGATCGCCGTAAGGCGGAACACCCATCGCGCTGACCAACGTCTCACTGCATTTCCCCCTAAACCGATAGCGCTCGAAAGATCATAGGAGATTGATTCTCGAGCGGTCAAGAATCTGCCAGAGCCTAAGCTGTCGTCTAAGATTTAATGAAAGAATGTAGCCCTCTAGCGCTCTCTTTACTCCGCAATCTCAGTTCTTGCTGTGCCCATGCAGACCGCTTTCAGTAGCTATCCGGCGCGAACATTCGGATCGTTCCATCCATGCGCGACGTCACGAAGACTTCTCCGTCATTGCCGCGACTCAGGTGTAGATCCGCTCTCGCAGCCGTTGCACCGTTAGCTCGCTCGATGAGATCGCGCAGAGAAACATAGTCGCGATCGCCCTCGCTATTGAGCACGTAGAGCTGGATCTCCTCAATTGGCGCGACTGTCTTTGGCACGCCGTCATCAGCCGCTTTCAACGCCTCTGTGTCCGCGGCAAACAAACGTCCGCGCACCAGATCACCGAAAATAAACTTTCCCTGTAACGCTTCGACGCGACCGTGATAGCTAAAACCGGCGGTTATAGCCTGGCCTTCGCTGTGGTCGTAGATTGCAACAGGGTAGGTGAAAGGATCAGCGGTCGAGCCGTCCAAAACGTCCGCCGGAAGCTCATAGAGCTGGTTCAGCGCTCCTCCGGGCCGAATCATGCCGTTTTCCCAGTAACCTTCGCGCGTCATCCAGCCATAGTTGCGGCCTTCATGCACGATATTGATCTCTTCAATGTGATTCATGCCGACGTCGGCAGCAAATAGCGTCCCATCGGTCAGATCCCAGGAAAGTCGATGCGCATTTCGGAAACCGTAGGCATAGATCTCATCGAGCGTTTCCGGGTCTCCGTCGGCCGCGAAGTGATTGATCTCAGGAATCGTGTAGTCGCCCAAACCCTTGCGACCACCTGAATCCGATGGGCTCCTGGGATCGATGCGCAAGATCGCCGTTACGATTGAATCGAGGCGCTGAGTTTGACCCGGATTCTCCGAATTCGGTCCCAGCCCGTTGCTAAAACCGAGATCGCTCCCGCTCGTGTAGAGCAGACCATAATCCGCGTCGCCCGGCTCTGCGGTAGGGTTGAAACCGATATATCCAAAGGGATGCGAATAGTTGGTGACAACCTGGCCGACACGCAAAATTTCTCTCTGCGTCCCTTCGAACGAGTCCGCCGACGGATCTTCTGCTCGCCACTCCGTAATGATGTCGTGGGATGTCACATCGGCTTCCGAGAAGCCTGGAGGGATGAAGTCCAGGCTATGCGTATTCCCGACCGCTGTCTCTCCGTGAACGGTGTAGAAGAGCCCGTTGGTCGCGAACTCGGGATGAAACTCGAAACCGATGAAGCCGCTCTGATTTCGGTTGTAGATGACGTTAGTGAACGCCGCTCCAACATCCGCATAAAGCGTGGGTTCTTGATCATCGCCCAACAGATAAAGGAATCCACGCGAGTCGTTCGCAAATCGACGGCCATCGCGGGTGTCGCGGACGAAGCTGACGCGCGCCCAACTCGCAGGGTTTCGGTCCTGCTCAGGAGGACGATAGTTGCCGGTGTGGGGAAGGCGGGCAACGTCGACGATTCGTACGGACAAGCCACGTTTCTCGACCGGAGCCTTGATCGGGTCGGACGTAATCTGTGCACTCGCTACAGAAGCCAGACCGATTGCGATCGGTAGAACAGAGACTGCCAGGCTGAAGCCGATTCGGCTCGGCGTCCTGTTATTCATCGAGTTCCTCGAGTCGCTCTTCCGCTTCGTTGATTGCATTTTCTACCGTGTTGCGCACAGCGTCGACACGATTGTCAATGTTTTCGCCCATGTCCTCGAAAGTATCACTGTCCTGTTCGCAGCCGGATAGGCCGAGAATCGCGAACCCGAGTGCGAAAGAGGTGACCAGTAACGTCGTCGTGTTGCTCATGACAGTATTCCTTTCTGTGGTCGCTCGATATTACCGTGGCCGAATCCGATCCAGTAGGTTGCTGCAGCTTCCGTGACGGTCATGTCATTTGCATAGCCTGCATAGCGCAAGAAGAGATTTAACTTATAACATTAAAAATAGTACATAATTAATTGTTTTATAAAGAAATTATAGGCGTAGGGCTGCGAATCTTTCTGTCAAGCGCTGGCGGCTTCTCCGGAAACGGACCGAACGGCGCGCGGTTTCCGGGATTTCTGTAGACTGCGCGAACTCGAATCGACGTAGTTACCGAAGTGGCCTATATCTTTAATCAAGACGACCTTCCGCGTCTGCTATCCACTACGCCCGGTCGCGAACGTATCTTTTTCGTCAGCAAGGAACTAGCGGATACCGACTCGATGCTCGCTGGCGTCATGCATTACACCGAAGATGCCGCTTCGCCGTATCACCTGCACGAGAACTGCGAGCACTTCTATCTCATCTTCGAGGGCCACGGAACGTTCGAGTCGGAGGAAGGTACGATCGACCTGAATCCGGGTGATCTGGTGTTCATACCTCCTGAAGAAAAACATCGGCTGAGCGCGAAAACGCCGCTCTTCTATTTCGAGCTTCAGGCGCCGAACCGCTTCAAGACCAAAATCCTCGATGCGGGCTCGGATGCCGATCTGCTTTGGAACCGAGTAGACGGCAAGGTCTGGGTACAAAGCTAGACGCATAGGAATAAGTCGGATGCCAATCACCTACATTGAAACCGAGAAGCTGGCTCGGCTCCGGACGCCTGAGAACGGAGGGGAATTCGCTGAAATCGTGAGCAGCGATCTCTGCGGTGCCGAAGACGTCTCCGCTTCATTACGATGGCTCGAGCGCGGAGATTGCCTCGTGGCCTCGCCGCTGTCGGATCAGCACCAGCTCATATACCTCATAGAGGGCGAGGGTGAAATCGAGCTTGACGATCATAACTACCCGGCTGAACGCGGCGCCGGAGTTTATCTTGCGCCGGACGAGGCGGCCCAGATTCGAGCGACCGGGGAATCTACACTAAAGCTGCTCCATCTCCTCACCGCATGCTGATTTCGGGCCTGCTCGCTCTCGAGTGCCGGAAAAGCGTAACGCTGAGCTACACTAGCGGGTAGGACCTACGAAGGGCCGCGCTACGGTCCTGGTAACGGTCGGATATGGAAGAACATCTTCGAATAGGAGGAGAGCATGAGGGCACTTTCGATCTTCATCGGTGGAATTGCTGTGGGACTGGGCGTTCAGTTCGCGATCGCGCAGGGCCAAAACAGCGACATTGTGAGAGTGAATCACGTCGGCCTGGCCGTTCCCGATCTCGATGCCGCAGTGACCTATTACACGGAGCAGATGGGCTTCCCGGAGGTCTTTCGCATAGACACGCCCTCGGGTGACGTCGCCCTTGTCTACGTGCAGGTCAGTGAAAACACGTTCGTCGAGATTCAACCCGTCAATGAGAACCGTCCACAAGGCATCAGTCACTTCGGCGTGCATGTCGACAACATGGACAACGTGATCGAGATGTATCGATCGCGCGGCGTCGAGGTTGAAGATAGCCGCCAGAGCAGCACCAACGCGATTCTGTCGAATATCTATGATCCGTGGGGGATTCGCATGGAGCTTGCAGAGCTACCTCCCGAATCGCTGCACAGGCAAGCGATGGACGCCTGGCGCTGACCCAAGCCTTCAAGCGGGCTCGAGCTCGCCTACCGGCTCTGATACTTCACGTGCTCACGCCGTTGACACCCGAGGAACGGCTGTGCCAGAGTGATTCGAGTGCCGTAAAGCCGCGTAGATCGGCGTCACCGGCCGTTAGAATCGATACAGGGGGCAGGAAATTGAAACGATTCGAGGCTATTAAATGGTCGCTCAGGTTCGCGGCCATCTCGTTCGTGGCGATCCCCGTGTTAACCCACGCGCAGGACGAGAATTCTTTTCCGGACTACACGCCGCCGAGGACCGAACACGGCACACCCGACCTGCAGGGTATCTGGCAGTCGTTCACGACCGCTAACTGGAACATCGTTTCGCACTCGGTCGAACCGGGCCCGTTTCCCGAAATTATGGGTGCCTGGGGAGCTCTGAGGGCGAGTTTCGGCATCGTCGAAGGAGACGAGGTTCCTTACCAGGATTGGGCTCTCGCGGAGCGCCAGCAAAACTTCGACAATCGGACGGTCGTGAACGTCACGAACGATCCGCGGCGTTTCGATACGGGCGACCCGGAGTTGCAGTGTTTTCGCGCGGGAATACCGCGTGCGAACTACATGCCGTTCCCGTTCCAGATCTTCCAGACGGCGGAGCAGATTCTAATCGTCTACGAGTACAAAGGGGCGTACCGGACGATTTATATGGACTATGACCGCCCACGGCTGGATGCGTCGTGGATGGGAACCTCGAACGGCGAATGGGACGGCGATACGCTCGTCGTAGATGTCGCGGGCTTCAACAATCACCTGTGGCTGGATCGTGCCGGCAACTTCGCTAGCGATGCGCTCCACGTCGTTGAGCGCTGGACGCGCGTCAGTCCTTACCACATGCACTACGAAGCGACGATCGAAGACCCGAACGTCTTTACCCGACCCTGGGACATCAGCTTCATGCTGTATCGCCACGTCGAAGAAAATGCCGAGCTGAAAGAGTTCCAATGCATTCCGATCGTCGAGCCCATGATGTACAAGCCGCTCGGGTTCTACGAAGAAGATGTTTCGAATGACTAGGATGGTGTGAGATGCGTAGCGAACTATCGACGACTTATCTGTCGATTGTCACCGCGACTGCGTTGGGTGTTGCCCTTCCACTCCTTTCGAGCGCTCAGGAGCAACCACCGCCGTCGGCGCTGATTAATCAGGAATCTGAAGAGACCGTTGAGGCTGCAAGAGCTGCCTCTCCGCATACTTCCGATTCGACATACGAGTACTTTCGGGAGGACGCTGAAGCGTTCATCTCGGAGGCAACACAGCGCATATGGGATCCGACGGAACCCAGAGAGCCGTCGCCGCGAACTGCGTGGGGCGATCCGGACCTCGCCGGTTACTGGCTGAACGTGGCTTACGTCCCGCTGGAGCGCCCGGCCGAGTATACAGGCAAACCGCTCTTCACGGAGGAGGAGGCCGTCACGTCCTTCGTCCGTTGGGCAACGCAGGACGCGTCCGTTGATCCAGCCACGGTTCACTATGACTGGACAGAGTTCGGCATGGACAATTGGCAGAGCCCGATACGCCCCAACCGCCGAACGTCGCTCATAGTCGATCCGCCCGATGGCCGGAGACCGGCGCTGACGCCCGCGGGTCAAGCGAGAGCTGAGCAGCAGGCGCGCCGGCACACGCTGGAGTCGCGCGGTTTGTATGAGCGCTGCATTCAGGGCAATCAGGGACCGCCACGCGTTCCGTTCGAACAGAACACGGGCCAATCGCAGATCGTTCAAACGCCTGACTACGTGATTCTCTTGACCCAGGCGAACAGCGATGTCCGGGTATTTCATCTCGACGGGTCTTCGCACGCGCCTGACAGCGTGCGCAGCTTCCTGGGCGATTCACGAGCGCGTTGGGATGGCGACACTCTGGTCGTCGAGACGACAAACTTCCACACGCAACGAAAATGGGACGGTTCGAACGAGGATCTACACCTGATTGAGCGCTTCACGCGTGTCGCGGCCGACACGCTACTTTATGAAGCGACGGTTACCGATCCGACCACCTGGGTTGCACCCTGGTCTATCGAGGTTCCCTGGCCAATGATGGATCCTCCAGGACTGTTCGAATTCGCCTGTCATGAGCAAAACTATGGCATTATCAACGTGGTGAGAGGGGCCAGAGCGCGCGCTCTCGAATACGAGGCTGCGCAGCAGGCCGAATCACGGTGAGGAGAGGTCTATGAAGGCAGCTATCAGCGTTTTTCTAACGACGCTTGTCGGTCTGACAGCCGGCTCAGCGCTCGCACATCATTCGTTCGCCGCAGCCTACGACGAGAATCGGCCCCTGAATATGCAAGGAGTCGTGACGCAGGTCGAGCTGACGAATCCACATTCCTGGCTCTGGGTCGATGTGACTAACGAAGACGGCACAGTCACGAACTGGGGCTTCGAGGGCGGACCACCAGTCAACCTGTTCCGCCACGGGCTAACGAAAGACACACTACCGCCCGGTTCGGAGATCAGGGTCTTTGCCTACCAGGCGAAGAGTGGTGAAAACAAAGGCGTCGCCGTCTTCTTCGAATACCTCGACGGTCGAAAAATCTTCATGGGTGGTTCAGCTCCCGGTGCGGACGGAAATCCGCGCCCCGGCGATACTCAATAGTCGCAGACCTTTCTCGATATAGGGCGGCGTGTTCACCACGCGCCGCCTGACTCATGTCTCTATATAGCTTCCTTGAATGGCTCGCTTCGACTCCTGCGAGTATCGCGCTACACGAGTCTCGCTATTCGTATCTGGTTGTGCTGACCGTCCACGTCCTGACTCTGTTTCTGTTCGTCGGCACCATCATTGTGCAAAGTCTTCGGTTGATCGGCTTCGGTTTAACCGGCATTGCGACATCGGACGTGCTCTCACGACTTCGCCCATGGACGTTCGCAGGGTTCGCAATCATGGTGGCTTCGGGTTCGCTGCTGTTCTTTGCAGCGCCGGTCGACAAAATCATAAACCTGTTCTTTCAGGCCAAGCTACTATTGATATTCCTGGCCGGCGTTAACGTCTTCTTCTTCAACAGAACGGTTTATAGACGAATAGGAGCCTGGGATATGGCGGCGAAGCCGCCGCGTGCCGCACGACTCACGGGTAGCGTCAGCCTGATCCTATGGGCCGGCGTGATCACGGCCGGTCGCATGATTCCGTACCAGGCTTACTGGTTCGACTGATGACGTTATTGGAATTCTTTCACTTGCTCGAATATTCGCCGCTGCTGATTGCGATGCGCAGCTCGCCGTGGCTCTTTCCTGTGATCGCGACGATCCACCTGTTCGGTCTGGCTATGATTGGAGGCGCCGTAGTGGTTCTCGATCTTCGGCTTCTCGGAATAGGGCTGACCAATCAGAGTCCGCGAGATTTGGCACGACAGACAATTCCGCTTCTTCTGACTGGTATCAGCGTAATGCTGCTAACGGGGCCGTTTCTGTTTATGTGTTTCGCAACCAAGTATTACTACCTTGCCGCGTTCTGGACAAAGCTCGCAGCATTCGCTGTCGTAATTTCGCTGACTTTCGCTGTTCGCCGCAGTTTGGAAAATGCTGACAGCGAGCGGTTGGTATTGGCCTGGCGGAAACCGCTCGGTGCCACGTCGTTGCTATTGTGGTTTACGGTCGCGCTGGGCGGGCGACTGATCGGATTTCCGTGAGATTCCCGAGAAGTTTCTTGTTTGCGACCGGATCAAACTCGAGCGTCGATCGCAGATCTCAGCAGAACGGGCGCGCCCTCCTGCTTGTGCTGCTTGGCTCTGCTGCACAAGCATACGGTCAACTTCCAATGGAGACCGTCGAGGCAATTGCATCGGCGCCCGAGAGCGGAGTCGATAGTCTTTCCGGTCTCGTTCAAGTCGGTTCATCCGCATCGATCAGAGAGCAACTGGCGCTCGATCTGACCGAATTCATGGATCGAAATTTCTCAGGCGTCTTCATAAACGAAGCACAAAGTAATCCGCTACAGCCAGATCTGCGCTATCGTGGTTTCGTAGCGTCCCCGCTTCTCGGTCTTCCACAGGGAATCGCCGTCTATCAGGATGGTGTTCGACTCAACGAACCATTCGGTGACACCGTCAATTGGGCGCTACTCCCCACCTCGGCTATCGACACGGTCTATGTCGTGCCAGGATCGCATCCGCTCTTCGGTCTCAACTCGTTGGGCGGTTCGATATCGATCAGGACGAAGAGCGGCGAGACAAATCCGGGCTCGCAAGCAAGTCTGCTCTTTGGTTCAAATTCCAGGACTGACTTCGATGCGGAATTCGGTAATGAAATAAACGACCAATGGTCGTACTTTTTCGCCGGATCCTATTTGGAAGATGATGGATGGCGGGATTTTTCACCAACGCGCGCGTCGCAGATTTTCTCCAAGCTGTCGTATATCGGAAACCAATCATCTCTCGACCTAAGCTTGACCCACGCGGAGGCAAATCTAATTGGCAACGGCGCGGCGCCCGAGCAATTGCTTAAAACGAGTCGTACGGCCGTCTTCACACGACCGGATCAAACTCGAAACGACCTCAATCTAATCACAGCCACCGGAACCCGTGAATTGGGCGCTGACATGCTCGTCACGGGTACCGCCTACCTTCGCTTCAGCGATATCAAGACATTGAACGGCGATGATTCGGATTTCGAGCGCTGTGAGGATGATGCAGCGGCTTTGTGTCTGGAAAGCGACGGTATCGAGGAGCCCGTGTTCGATACCTCGGGAACCGCCGTAGACGCGATACCTTCGTTACTCGGGGCGACAATCAATCGAACAAATACCAAACAGGATGGCCAGGGATTCAGCGTCCAGCTATCAGGCACCGACGATGACGATTCACCGAGCAATCGCTGGCTGATCGGCGCGACCTACGATTCCGGCGAGATCGAATTCTCTGGTTCGACGGAGCTGGGATCGCTCGACTCGAGTCGTTTAGCTGTCCCGGGATCAGTACTGGTCGGCGATGCACAGACAAGTCTACATGCGGATACGTCGAACCTCGGCGTATATGCTGCGTATACGGTTGCGCCAGTCAGCGACGTCTCGGTCTCGATTTCCGGTCGTTACAATCGATCGAATATTACGCTACGCGACCAGATCTCCACTGCGTTGGATGGAGACCATCAATTCTCCAAATTCAATCCATCACTCAGTGTCGCGTGGTCTCCGTCGACGGCGATCTCCGTCTTCGGTTCGCTTACCCAATCTAATCGCGTGCCGTCACCGGTCGAGTTGACGTGCGCGGACGACGACGATCCCTGCCGTTTACCGAACGCTTTCTTGTCCGATCCGCCACTGGAACAAGTAATTGCGCGAACGCTTGAGATCGGTACGCATGGCGTGTGGTCCAGCGGAGAATGGAATGCGAGTCTGTTCCGCACGCAGACATCCGATGAGATCCTGTTCATCAGCGCCGGCGCTCGAACGAACGAAGGATTCTTCGACAATGTAGGAGATACGCGTCGACAGGGAATCGAAGTTGGCGTGTCGGGTGCTCTCGACGAGCGTGTGACGGGCTATCTGAATCTCTCCTTGCTGCAAGCAACATTTCGGGACGAATTCACCGTCCCGAGCGCCAATCATCCGAACTCAATCGACGGTGAAATATTCGTCGAGCGCGGCGACCGGCTGCCGTTGGTTCCCGAGCGCTTTCTAAAAGCCGGTATCAATTACCGCGTGACACCTGAGATCCTGTTGTCCGCGAACCTGCAATTGAACTCCGGCGTTTACTTCCGCGGAGACGAGTCTAATTCTGCAGAGAAACTCGATGGTTTTTCTATCCTGAACGTGCGCGCGAGCTACGATTTTTCAGACGCGCTATCCGTCTATCTCAAGATCGACAATATTCTTGACGAGACCTATTCGACTTTCGGTGTATTCGGCGAAGCCGACGAAGTGCTGGGCGAAGAGTTTGACAGTACTCGCTTCGTTTCACCGGGAGCTCCCAGATTGGCCTGGATTGGAATCGCCGCAAGCTTTTAGCTCGCAACCCGCAGGACCTTGGCGCCACGCAGGTGGCCACTCCGAAGCTCCCTCAAGGCATCGTTCGCTCGTTCCAGCGGGTAGAGCTCCACCTCGGGGCGAAGTTCCATCTGACCCGCGATCTCCAGGAACTCTGAAATATCGGTAGCGGTTACATTCGCAACCGTCTTGAGTTCCTTTTCTTGCCAAAGATGCGTTGGGTAATCGATATCACACATCAGCGATTTGTCATGATCCTCCTTGCGTATCGCGTTTATGACGAGTCGCCCACCGGCCCTGAGATTCTTCAGCGCTGCAAGTACGGGCAACCACGCTGGCGTGGTATCGATGATCGCGTGTGGAAGATCGGGCGGCAGGTCTTCGGTGGCTCCCGCCCATTCAGCCCCCAGGTCGAGCGCGAATTCGCGTTCCGTTTTACTTCGAGCGAAAACGAAAACTGAGCTCTGCGGAAAGAGGAACCGCGTCAGTTGCAGAACGATGTGGCCGGATCCGCCGAATCCCGTGAGACCGAGAATCTGCCCGTTCTCGAGGCCTGTGAGTCTGAGAGCACGAAATCCCACGCTACCTGCGCACAAGAGCGGCGCGGCCTCAGCGTCTGAGAAACATTCGGGGATAGGGTATGCATAGTTCTCGTTAATACTAAGGTACTCCGCATAGCCGCCGTCCGCGTCGCGACCTGTCGCTCGAAACTCAGGACTCAGGTTTTCGTCATCTCGTCCCGATGAGCTATTGATCCATCCGATACCGACTCGGGAATTCAACTCATGTTTAGTAACGTCCGCACCCCGTTCGACAACTATTCCAACTGCTTCATGCCCGGGAACGATCGGAAGAGCAGGGGGTGGGGTTCGGCCCTCGATCTCGTCGAGTTCGGTATGACAAACGCCACAGACGGATACCCGAACCAGTATTTCGTCGGCTTTCGGAACCGGACGCGCCAAATCCACTAAACGCAGCGGATCCGGTCTATGATCGATCGAACCGATCTCCTCGAGAATCATCGCTCTCATCTTGTGCTCTACCATTTCATCGCCGTCGGATGCGAAAACCAGACTTTCGCGATAGGATCTCACATCATAGAGGGTCGGCTATCGTCGGCAGATACGGGGGATTACTACCCATGAGACTCGCTGTTTTTGGGATCTGGCTGGCACTTCCTGCGTCAGCAATCGCGCAGTCGACTGATTCCGTATGCCCGGACGATGAGCACGCGGAGTTTCATCGCTGCGCCGTCGAAGCGGCGCTCACTGCGAATCCTCCACGTACGAACAACGGCAGACCCGATTTCAGCGGCTACTGGGAACGCCGATCATGGGCCTTCGAGGATTTCGAGACTCATCCAGTGACACCCGACGATTTCGGCGACACGAGCGTCGTCGTCGACCCATCCAGCGGAATTGTCCCGATGCAGCCATGGGCAGATGAGCTGCGCCACGAAAATGCCCGTCGCTATATCCACCACAATGCTGCGTGCACGCTGGCTGGCCCCGCGGGAACGATGTACATGGCTGGCCTGTATCAACTAATGCAAGATGAAGATCACTTCGTAGTGCTCGGCGAGGGCCTTTCGGCTCATCCGTATCGGGTTATCCCTCTGGACGGTCGCCCGCACCTCGGACCGGACTTGCCGTTGTGGCAAGGGGACTCTCGAGGACACTGGGAAGATGACACTCTGGTGATCGAGACAACGAGCCAGAACGGAAAGTATTTTCTCGATCAGCGCGGGCGATTTATCACAGACGAAGCGCAGATCGTCGAGCGCATGACGATGATCGATGACAATACGATCCACTATCAGGCGACATTCGACGACCCAAACGTCTATTCTCGACCGTTTACGATCGCGCTGGCCTATCGGCGCGACCTGACACCGGGTATCGAGGTTTGGGAGGAGGCCTGCTTCGAGAGCAATGCCGATCAGATGACCCTGTTTCGAAACAACGGACTTCGTGTCTTCCCGGGGATATCGGGAAACGAGGCTCGCGAACTCAAACGACAATGGGAGGCACGGCAATGAGCTACCGTGCTTCGGCTTCGGCGATCGCAATAGTAATGCTCGGTTCTCTGGGCGTATCCCTCTCTGCGACGGCACATCACTCCGTCGCCGCAGGTTTTGATATGTCTGAGACGATCACGGTTGTTGGCACGATTCGAAACATGGAATGGATAAATCCCCACGCCAGGATGTTTTTCGAAGTCGAGACCGAAGACGGCGAGGTACAGGTGTGGACGGCGTGGTATAGCAGTTCAAACAATCTGTACCGACGAGGTTGGCGCGATGGAGATTTGCCCGTCGGGGCCATGGTAACTGTCAGCGGTTTCCCGGCACGCGACGGCTCCTTTCAACTCTACGGCGGCGACACGCTGCTCCCCGACGGACGCACACTCTTCGGCGGTAACGCGCCCGGTCAGCGATAGCCATGCTCCGCGACCGTCTACTGGCGCCGACGCTCATACTGATACTGTCGTTCGCGGCTTCCGCTCAGGAGACCGAAACAGATGCGTCAGCCTACCGTGCACCGCGTACCGATTTCGGCGCACCCGATCTTCGCGGTATCTGGCAGGCAGTGAATTCCGCTGTGTGGAATCTCGAAGCTCATTCCGCCGAACTTGGGGTCCCGGCCGGGCGCAGCGTCGTCGTTGGCGGCGAAATCCCGTATCTGCCATCCGCGTTGGCGAAGCGCCAGGAGAACTACGAGAACCGATCGACTGAAGACCCGGAAGCGAAATGCTTCATGGTGGGGGTACCGCGAGCGAACTACATGCCGTATCCGTTCCAGATCGTGCAGACAGCGGATCAGGTCACGATTCTCTACGAATATGTCCACGCCGTGCGACCGATCTACATCGATAGCGAACATCCGCCGGGACCGATCCAATGGTGGATGGGGGATTCCAGAGCGCACTGGGAAGGCGAAACTCTCGTTGTCGACGTCGTTCACTTCACTGATCAGACGTGGCTAGACAGATCCGGGAATTATCATAGCGACGCCTTACACGTCGTCGAGCGCTACACGCGAACCGGACCCGATCATTTGCTGTACGAAGCGACGATCGAAGATCCCAATATCTACTCTCGCCCGTGGCAGATCCGCATGCCGCTTTATCGCCGGGTTGAGCAACATGCAGAGCTACTCGACTATGAGTGCTACGCATTCCTCGAGGAAGCACGAGACGCTTCCCCGTAAGCGTTCTGTGTCTTCGCTGTTGCTCGTGCTCGTGCTTCTCGCATGAAAACGTCCTCGCTGGTCGTGGTGTTATTCACGACGGTTCTCGCGTACTCGACGTTCTATATGCCTCAGCCGATGCTGCCACTTATTGCGCAGGAATTCGGCGTCACGTCGACGGATGCCGCCTTACTTATCGCGATTACGATGGTGCCGCTCGGGTTCGCGCCAATTTTCTATGGCTACTTGACCGAGTATGTATCTACAAAGCGATTACTGCTGGTTACTGTCGGTTTATTGACCGTCAGCCAATTCGCTCTCGGGACGGCATCCGCGTACTGGAATCTCCTCGCATTGCGATTCGCTCAAGGACTGTTACTCCCGGCGATCTTTACCTCACTGATGACCTATTCAGCACAGTCCGCCAAGGCGTCAAGAGTCAGAAACGCGATAAATGTTTATGTCAGTGCAACGATCTTTGGTGGATTCTCGGGCCGGCTGCTCGGCGGCGTTCTTAGCGACATCAGTTCATGGCGGTTGCCGTTTCTACTGACCTCCGGATTGTTGTTGCTAAGTTGCGCATTGCTCATGACGCTTCCGTCGGAGAACAAATCAGAAGCCAGCAAGATTGAGCTGGGCGCGGCTCGACGTATTCTGAAGCAACCGTTCTACCGTGATGCGTACCTGTGCATTTTTCTTGTTTTCTTCGTGTTCGCGTCGATGCTCAACTACCTGCCATTCCGGCTCAAATCCATCGATCCTGAAATCTCCGAATCGATGCTTTCCTTGCTCTATCTCGGCTACTTAAGCGGTTCACTAATCGCGTTTAATGGGACGAAAATCGCCGGCTGGTTCAATGGCGAGCTACGCGGCGTATTCGCGGGGCTGTTGGTACTCGGCTGCGGCATAGCCGCAACGTTGATCCCGAGTCTCATCGGCACCTACCTGATCGCGTTCGCGATGTGCGCCGCGTTTTTTCTAGCGCATTCCTTGCTCGCAGCCTATATCAATCACCATACCCGGTCGTCGCGCGGGGTCGTCAATGGTCTGTACCTGTCTTTTTACTATTCGGGCGGTGCGCTCGGCGGCTGGCTTCCGGGATTTATTTATCGCGCGGGCGGCTGGAGTATTTACGTCGTTGCGTTGCTTATGGCGTTGAGTCTGGCGATCTGGTGGTTCTGGCGTATGCGACTCGTGGCCGAGTAAACTGTAGCGACGATTGAGACGGCTGAGGGGGCGAAGCGATCATACGACTCATTGTAATCGGCCTGATATTAGCTCCGTGCCTTTCGGTCGCGCACCATTCGCATGGTGAATTCTCCGAAGCGCTTCAAGAGCTGGATGGTGAGTTGACCGAAGTCATCTGGCGTAACCCGCATCCGGCGATGACGCTAACAGTCAACGATTCCGATCTCGGAGAGGTCACCTGGCGAATCCAGGTCATCGGTAACGTGAACGGGCTCCAGCGCAATGGTGTCACGGGAGATTTACTGAAAGTCGGGGAACGATTGCGCATTCAAGGCCACCCGTCCTCAAGACGGTCGCAGCTGCTGCTCGCATCGTTGGCGATCCTCGACGACGGCACCGAAATCGTGCTGGGCCCGGACGAATCGACGGGCCAAGCGCTCTATGGGATTCGGACTCACCCGAGTTCGCAGATCGAAGCCGAAGCGAGTAATGGTCTGTTTCGCGTATGGATGGTCGCGAATCGGGTTCGAAATCCCGACCTGCCATTGACGGAAGACGCAGCCGCGGCAAAAGCGCAGTGGGATCCACTACTGGACGACCCCCAACGCGGTTGTCAGCCGCTAGGGATGCCGGGTGCGATGATGAGTCCTCATCCGATCGAGATTCTCGACCAGAGCGAATCCATCTTGATTCATCTCGAAGAATGGAACGCGATGCGAACCATTCACATGGAGTCGGACGCGAGGGGCGATGCGTTGGAAGCGACACCGCTCGGGTATTCGACGGGCGCCTGGGACGGAGACGACCTCGTGGTGACAACGACTCATATCGATTATCCCTATCTGGACGAACACGGAACACCGCAGTCAGAGGCCGTTCGCGTCGTCGAACGATTTTCTCCGAACGCTGATAACAGCAACCTGGATTGGTCGGCGGAAGTATCGGACCCCGGCACCATGACAGAGCCCGTCATAGCGTTCACTACTCGCTGGGAGTGGGTTCCCGGAGAGACTATCCAAAACTACGACTGCCAGGAACTGGATCCAATCTCACCGTAGGAGCCACAGTTCCCGCCACGTCGGTGCTATGATCAGGTAAACGCAAGTCACTTCTTCGAGAGGGGCATAACGATGATGATTCGAACTATCTTCGCTTGTAGCGCTTTATTGGTTCTCTCTTCACCGCTCTCATTGGCTCAGCAATCATCGCTGTCGGTTTCTCAATCGAACGTCACCGAAGAAATGGTCGCAGCCGCAAACGCATTGCTCGCAACGATGGCCACTGAACTACGTCGCGAGCGCATGCTCGGCATCTCCAAGACGGGCGAGCTCCAAATGTCCCTCGATGACGAAGCACGCCGCGATTGGAGCTATTGGCCCCGCCCGCGCTCTGGGCTCAGCGTCGAATACATGACAACGGAGCAGAGGAAGCTGACGCACGATTTGCTGTCAACTCTTTTGAGCGGTGAAGGTCATATGACCGTCGTCCACATCATGCAGCTCGACGAGGTCCTTTGGTCACTCGAAGATGTCGGATTACCTCGCGGCGCAGAGAAGTATTTTCTGAGTTTCTTTGGTACTCCTTCGATCGATAGTCCGTGGGCATGGCGCTTTGAGGGACATCACGTCTCGCTCAGCGTCACTGTTGCATCCGACAACTTGACGGTAACGCCATCGTTCTTTGGTGCCGATCCTTCGGAAACTCAGGTAGGGCCATTGGCAGGTTTTCGTCCTTTGCGTGACGAGGAAGACATCGCTCGTGAACTGGTTCGATCGTTAACGCCGAGCCAGCGCGAGATCGCTGTCGTGTCTGACGAAGCACCGAACGATATTTTCTCGACTAATGCCAATAAGGCCCAGACGGATTGGGAAGCGTGGCGCAATACGATTCAACCTGCCGGACTTAAGGTAGCGGACATGAGCGAATCGCAGAAAGTCCTGGCGAATCGCCTCGTCGATGAAATCGTTGAACGTTATCGCCCTGAAATCTCTGACGCGTATCGCCAATCTATCGATGTCGACGGACTCAGCTTCGCCTGGATGGGAAGTATCGAGCGTCGGGACAAGCACTACTATCGGCTACAGGGTGGCGACTTCATGTTCGAGCTCGACAACGCCCAGGACAACGGTAACCACATCCACTCGGTCTGGCGGAATCCGACCGAGGATTTTGGGGACGACCTACTGGCGGAGCACTACCAACTGTCGCATCGATAGACTCGCTGCGATTTGGCTAGATACGAAACGTCGCTCGGGCGGCGATGAGCTTCAGCAACTCGACGAACAACCAGAGGAATACCAGCGGCAGAATGATCGTCTGAAGGACGAATATCACGATCAGGTTTACGATATGCTCGCTGGCATTCGAGACTCGGTCGCCCAGCTGCTCCAGCCGCTCGCTTACATTCATTGACGCTATCGAGTTGTCGAGAAGCGACCCCAGTCTCTCGATGACGCCCTGATCTGTGGGTGCCGGTTCTTCGACTGCCGTCTCTTCATTGATCGCCTCGATTTCGATCCGCGTTGCTTCGAGCGCCTGTGTTGCAGCTTCCTGTTCCGTCGCAAGGAACGTGTCGAACACCAGATTGCTACCGATAATCAGCACCGGCACCGCGAATCTGACGAAGACCGATACCAACAGAATTCGTAGAGCGATCGTCCGCGCCTTCGCGTCGCTGAATACCGGAATCCAAAGAGCCACAAGCACCGCTAGCGCGGCCGCTACGAGCGCCAGACTCGTTCCCCACCACATCGTCATGTTCAGGAGGATGTTCTGCAGACCGAGTGAGCTCGTAGCGACGAGCATGACGGCCGAAAAACGTTCGACTAGATCGTTAATCGGGTCGAGCACCTGGCCGACCGTGAAATTGACTCCAACGCCGCCTGGCTCAACCGCAACTTCCGTACCCTGAGCTACTGAAATCAAGCCGTTGAGGGTGCGCGCAACCGCGAAAGTCACTAAAGCTCTTGTGAATGCCGCGCCCGCGTAGCGCTCACCCGTATCGTCGATTACACCGCTCAGTGCCGCGGCGGCAGCTAGCACCGCGAAGATCGTCCAAATAAGTTTCCGTCGATAGGCGGGAGGAACGGACGACACGACGAGTCGTCAGGCGGTGCTATCGATCACGACAGGGCGTGTGACATCGCCGGTACCCAGACGACGGGTCGCGCGCGACTCCATGCTCAATTTGGCTTCTTCCTCTGTACCGAACGGGCCGGTCCAGCTATACCGCGCATCGTGCCAATACCAGCCCGCAGGCCACGGCTCCTCCGCAAACTTTGTGGCATACCACTGCGAGGCCCAGTACCTCGGATTGCGCTGCTGTGACATCGGTTAACCTGACACGAAAAAAAGAGAGTATAGCCCGATCGTGGCGCGACCGAAGGTGAGCCGCTGTCGCTTGATGCGGTACTCATAACGTAATAACATTTCGAGAAATCTTCTATAAGTTTCGGACATATATAGCTTTATATGAAACTACTCTAGCGCAATCTTGACACTGGCTGCCGCTCGTTTCGCTTTCGCGAGCGCATCGTCGATCGTCGCACCCCTCGCGAGCGCGACGCCCATGCGGCGCTGGCCCTTAACCTCCGGCTTGCCGAACAGCCGCAACTGGGTATCTGGCTCGGTCAGTGCTGCTTCTATACCGTCAAAGCGCACCTGCTCGGAGTCTCCTTCGACGAGAATCACGCTCGATGCAGCGGGTCCATGCGATCGTATGTTCGGAATCGGCAGGCCCAGAATTGCTCGAGCGTGGAGCGCAAATTGAGATAGGTCCTGGGAGATCATCGTCACCATTCCCGTATCGTGCGGACGGGGCGAGACTTCGCTGAAGATCACGTCGTCGCCGCGAATGAAGAGCTCAACACCGAAGATCCCATGGCCGCCGAGCGCGCCCGTGATCGCTTCAGCGACTTCTCGTGCTTTAGTGAGAGCGGCCTCCGTCATCGGTTGTGGCTGCCAGGACTGCCGATAGTCGCCATCGACCTGAACATGACCGACTGGTTCCACGAAAGATACGCCGCCGGCGTGGCGCACGGTGAGCTGAGTAATCTCGTAGTCGAACTGGACAAACCCCTCAACGATCACTTTTCCAGCGCCGGCTCGTCCGCCTTCCTGCGCATAGTTCCACGCCGCTTCAATCTCATCGTCGGCTCGAACGGTGCTCTGTCCTTTCCCCGACGAACTCATGACCGGTTTGATCACGCAGGGAATACCAACCTGCTCGATCGCCTGATCGAACTCTGCGCGCGTCTCTGCGAATCGATATGGTGAGGTTTTTAGCCCCAGGTCTTCGGCAGCCAACCGCCGGATACCTTCGCGATTCATCGTTAGTCTGGCAGCGATTGCCGTTGGGATTACCGTATAACCTTCCTTCTCGAGCGCAACGAGCTCGTCGGTCGCTATGGCTTCGATCTCGGGAACGATGAGGTCCGGTCGCTCCTCTTCTATAACCGTTCGAAGTGCAGCCCCATCAAGCATGTTGATCGAATGGCTGCGATGGGCAACCTGCATCGCCGGACTATTTTCATACCGATCGACGACGATGACCTCGACGCCGTAGCGTTGAAGTTCTATGACGACCTCCTTGCCAAGTTCGCCGCCGCCGCACAGGAGAACGCGCGTAGCCGACGGAGAAAGGGGCGTACCGATCGAGGTCATTCGTGTCATCCCGGGGAGGTTCAAGGTCTCGCATTATAGGTCGACGCTTCGGAGATAGGGACGGCTGAAGAGAAAGTCGAGGATGCCGTTTTCTCTCAACTCGTAGCAGACCTGATCCGAGCGGTGTAATCTTGCGCTCGAAACCCATGACCGACGAACTCGCACTACAACGATTGCAGCGACTCGCCGAAGAAGCCGAGCAATACGAAGCTCGACTTCTGCAACTTGCCGCGCAACGGAAGCTGTTTCATCTTGCGAACGGCAGAGACCCAGAAACTATCGAGGTACTTGAGGTTTGGGCGAAATCCTCCCTCGATACACCGGTAGATCCGTACGAAATATTGACGCGTGAGGAAATTTCGCAAGTCTGGGAAGACGCCGAGGATCCCTCACGACGATCCTACTGACCATCCGGAGACCAGATGCTTGACGTTAAACAGAAACGTGGATACCCAACGTTCCTGGCCTCGCTGACTCTCGTAGTGGGTACCCTGATCTTAGGAGGCTGCAGCCGGGAAGAGGAGGTAGCGCCGAGCGGTGTTCTGCTCGAATGGCTTCCGCCATCCGAATACGATGACGGCGGACAGCTCCCGGAAGGAGCCGTGACGGAATACCGGATCTATGTCGACCAGGAAATGGTGCAGCAGGTTACCCCTGACGCGACCGAGTATTTTCTGGAACTACCCGCTGGAGAATGGGAAGTAACGATCTCCGCAGTCGTAGAGGGAATCGAAAGCCGCCTGAGTGACTCGCTCACCGTTGTCGTCGAGTGACACCGCGCAGTGACAATCGCTCAATGTGTCATTGAATAGACGAGATAGTTGATGCCCATTCGGAATGCGTCAGTCGACGGCCTCAGCGGATAGCTCCCCTGATCGATACGATCCCAGAAATTCGCTAAATCGTTGTTGTAGCAAGCGACTATTGCTATCTCGCCGCGATCGTTCAGCATGCCGTAGTAAACGAGCTCACCGCCGGGCACATACGGAGCCATTCCCAAGAGATCCTGTAATTCGAAGATCAAGTCGAAGATCGGATTGTCGATCGTCAGCGGAAAGAAATATCGATCCGGGAACGCCCTGAACATCTGGCTGCGAAGCTGCGCCATATGGACCGGTCCGTCGAAGTCGTCGATGAGGATAAATCCGCCGCGATCGACGTATTCACGGAGATTCTCGACTTCCTGATCCGTCAATTCCATCTCTCCTGGCTCCGAGACATAGGTGAACGGATGTTGGAAAACTTCTTCAGATCCGAGGTCAATGATCTTGTAGGACTCGGTCTGCACGTCGATACGCGTGGTCTCCTGCACGAAGTCGTTGAGATGCCGCTCCGAATACGGATAGTTGTGCGACCAACCCATGTGCCCGATGCGACCATTTGTGCCGAAGCGCCAGCGCGCCGCAATGAATTCCGTCGCAGGCGGCTCATTTTGCTGAATTGCAAAGCGGCCACCGAATCGCTGCGCCGAAACCTGGTTCATGGCGAGCATAGTGACCAGGACAATGGCCAGCTTCAGAAGGCTTCCGCAGTTCATATCGGAACTCAGAATATCACGGCAGGAAGAAGCTAGACTATGACGATGAGCGCCTCCAAAGCACGGATCTTGGGTCTTGCTGCGATCTCGCTGCTGTGCCTCATCGCCGACGCCAGGTCACAGACCGCAACCGGTGACGACCAGCCGCTTCTGAACAGTGAGCGCATCTCCCAGCGATTCGGCAGCTAGCGCGGGTGGGCGCCCGAGAACGCGCTGGGGATCCGGTCGAGGGTTCCCGCGGGAGGTCCGTAACGTCGAAACAGCGCTTAAGCTAAGGAACGTGGCAGCATTAACTTCCACAAGT
>CAJIBS010000281.1_pt1 | contig 22953 bp, 19 predicted proteins | sample 9199411 | NCBI WGS metagenome assembly CAJIBS01 (sample SAMEA7708312, study PRJEB35096) | sediment metagenome | biome: marine neritic benthic zone biome [ENVO:01000025]; feature: sediment [ENVO:00002007]; material: shallow marine sediment [ENVO:03000034] sea grass bed [ENVO_01000059] ... | reverse complement strand
GGATCTCCGCCGACGCGGTCGTCAGTGGCGTTCGAGTCACCGAGCATCGCGAAACTCCAGGTCTCGGCGACGCCATAGACCAGGACAAATCGAATTGGATTCTTGGTCTCGCTGGAACCAGCCTGAGCGCGCCCGAACCGGGCGACTGGTTCGTACAAGCCGACGGTGGCGAGTTCGATTCAATAACGGGAGCTACCGTATCGCCGCGAGCAGTCGTAAAGAGCGTGCGCGACACACTCGTTTATTTCGAAAGAAATCGTGAAATGCTCTTCAGTAACTACGCGGGAACGACAGATGAGTGAGGCGCGAGACATCCTGGTAGACGGGGCATGGAGAAATAATCCCGCTCTGGTGCAGCTACTCGGGCTTTGTCCGCTGCTCGCGATTACAACGACGCTGGTCAACGGTTTAGCGTTGGGGCTTGCGACCACGGCGGTACTTGTCGCAACGAACATCACGGTCTCTCTGATTCGTGGCGCGCTAGTCCCGGCTGCGCGCATCGTGACGTTCGTACTCATCATCTCGTCTCTGGTGACAATCGTTGACTTGCTGTCCGACGCTTTCCTGCATGATCTTCATCAGACGCTTGGGCTTTTCATTCCTCTGATCGTGACGAATTGCGCAATTCTCGCTCAAGCGGAGTTAGTTGCCAGCCGCCGAACGATAGGCATTTCGGCTCTCGGTGGGCTCGGCACCGGCGCCGGTTTCACGGCCGTCCTGATATCCCTGGGAGCAATCAGAGAGATCGTAGGACAGGGAACTCTGTTCTCGGGACTCGATCAGCTCTTCGGCAGTAATGCGGCAGGCTTTCGAATCGACTTACCCTTTGAGGGTATTCTGGTCGCAGCGCTGCCTCCAGGCGCATTCTTCGGACTCGCGATCCTCATCGCCGTAAAGAACATTTATAGCGGGCAACGCGACAAAGGTGCCTCGGACGATTCCATTGCAGATCCGCGAGAGCATTCGACTTGAATTCAACCAAGCGACGCCAGATCTATGAGCGCCTGGCCGCCGCGAATCCCGCGCCGACAACTGAGCTCGACTACCGCTCCCCGTTCGAATTGCTCGTCTCGGTCGTCCTATCGGCTCAGGCGACTGACGTCAGCGTCAATAAAGCGACCAAAGACCTTTTCCGCGTTGCGAATACACCCACCGCAATACTCGAACTTGGCGAATCCGGGTTGAAGCCCTACATCCAGACAATCGGCTTATTCAACAACAAAACGAAGAACATCATTGCTGCCTGCCGAATCCTGCTGGAACGACACGACGGCGAAGTGCCCCGCGACCGCGAATCTCTTGAAGCCTTGCCCGGGGTCGGGCGAAAGACCGCCAACGTCATCTTGAACACGGCTTTCGGGGAGCCAACGATCGCGGTCGACACACATATCTTTCGAGTCTCGAATCGCACGGGTCTGGCGCCTGGGAAAAACGTCATCGAAGTCGAAAGGAAACTGCTGAAACACACGCCGGAAGAATTCAAGAAGGACGCCCACCACTGGCTGATCCTTCATGGGCGCTATGTCTGCAAAGCCCGCAAGCCCGAATGCCCGACCTGCCCGATCGCAGATCTCTGCGACTACCGTCCGAAAACGATCGCCTAACGCTTCGGGATATAGAGATCGGTAATTGTCCCTTCGGCGGCTTCAGCGGCGAAAGCGACGGTTTCCGATAACGTCGGGTGTGGATGGATCGTCAGGCCGATGTCCGCCGCGTCGCAGCCCATCTCGATGGCGAGTCCGGCCTCCGCGATCAGGTCGCCCGCATTCGGTCCGACAATTCCGGCGCCGAGCAGATGACCGCTCGTTTTATCGAACAGAAGTTTCGTCATTCCTTCGGAACGCGCCAGAGCTAACGCTCTACCGCTGGCCGCCCAGGGAAACACACCCTTCTCGTAAGCTACCCCATCCGCTTTAGCCTGATTTTCGGTAAGACCGACCCAGGCAACTTCCGGATCCGTATACGCAACTGATGGGATGCAACGGGCGTCGAAATAGCTCTTCTCACCCGCTGCTACCTCAGCCGCGACGCGACCTTCATGCGTCGCCTTGTGGGCAAGCATGGGTTCACCGACGATATCGCCGATGGCGAATATGTGCGGCACGTTAGTGCGCTGCTGCCGGTCCACACCGATGAGGCCTCGCTCGCTGACGTCGACGCCAGCGGCCTCCGCAGCAATTTCGAGGCCGTTCGCACGTCGTCCGACCGCAACGAGCACACGTCCGTAAGTTTGAGGTGTTGCAGGCGCCTGCTCGCCGTCGAAGTTCACGACGATTCCGTCAGCTGCTGGCTCCATCGCCGTGACGCCGGTACCCAGCATGATCGATTCATAGCGCGTCCGGATTCGCTTCTCGAGCGGCCTGACGAGATCCCGATCCGCTGCGGGTATCAGGGTTTTCGTCAGCTCGACGACTGAGACGCTCACTCCCAGCGCCTCATAAACCGTAGCCATCTCCAGGCCAATGATGCCGCCGCCGATTACCAGCAATCGCCCCGGCAACTCCTCGAGTTCCAGCGCACCCGTCGAGTCGATGATACGCGGATCGTCGGGCGTATCGGGTAACTCCATCGGTTCCGACCCGGCAGCGACGATGCACTGCTCGAAACGAACGACGTCAGCGCCTTTCTCACCAATGACCTCGAGCTCGTTCGGCGAGATGAATCGACCGGCCCCGTGAACGACCCTGACCTTACGCTGTTTGACCAGGCCGTCGAGTCCCCCGACGAGCTGACCGACGACCTTATTTTTCCATCCGCGCAACTTATCCGTGTCAATTTCAGGATCACCGAATGAAATGCCGTGCGCGGCCATTTCTTTCGACTCTTCAATTACGCGCGCGGCGTGCAATAGCGCTTTCGATGGTATGCAGCCAACATTCAGGCACACGCCGCCAAGATTCGGCCAGCGCTCGACGAGTACGACATCGAGTCCGAGATCCGCCGCGCGAAATGCCGCGGTGTACCCGCCCGGCCCCGATCCGAGTACGACCAGCCCTGCCTCGATCGTCGTCGCCGCCGTCATGTCGCGCCCTCTGCCAGACCTTCCGCGTCGGCGAGCACCTGCCCGAGATAAGTCGTAAACCGCGCAGCTAGCGCTCCGTCTATGACACGATGATCGTAGGACAGGGACAACGGCAGCATGAGCCTGGGAACGAATTCGTTGTCGACGAATACGGGTTTCTCGCGACTCCTCGAAACGCCGAGTATCGCCACCTCCGGCGCGTTGATGATGGGCGTAAAAGCCGTCCCACCGATACCGCCGAGACTCGATATAGTGAATACTCCGCCCTGCATCTCGTCACGCGAAAGCTTACCGGCCCTCGCGCGCTCGCTCAGGTCGGAAAGCTCACGTGCAATCTCGAATACCGAGAGCTTGTCGGCATCACGAATTACGGGAACAACGAGGCCGTTCGGCGTATCCGCCGCAAATCCGATGTGACGATATTTCTTGACCACGAGACTGTCGCCGTCGTCGCTCAGCGACGTCGCAAAGCGCGGAAACTCATCGAGAGCGAGAACGCAGGCGCGCACGATGAACGCGAGTGGCGTGAGATGCAGCCCGTCTGCTGCGGCTTCTTCTTTTAGTTGCTGCCGCTTATCCTCGAGATCGGTGATATCTGCCTCGTCATGCTGAGTAACATGCGGAACGTTGATCCAACTCGCATGGAGCCTGGGCCCGGCGAACTTCTGAATTCTCGAGAGCGACTCGACCTCGACCGGGCCGAAAGCCGTGTGATCGACAGCCGCTACTGTTGGCAGCGCTGGTCCGCTTGCGGTCTGAAGCGCTTCCTTGACGAAAGCTTTGAGGTCTTCGGCGGTAACCCGACCCTTATGCCCTGTGCCTGTGACGCGAGCCAGATCGACGCCAAGTTCCCGAGCGAGTTTGCGTACGGATGGGCTCGCATGCGCCGTCGCGAAGCCCGGCTCGTTAATCGCGACTACACCGCTCTGGCGCGCGGGCGGTGCCGCGGGAGCAACGGGCGCAGGCTCGACATCCGGCCGGACCGAAAGCTCGGTAACGGTCTCGGTCGCTGCGGCCTCAACGACCGCTGGCAACAGAACGGCTACAGCATCGCCCGCCGATACCTTCTCGCCCACGCCGACGAGCAGCTCCTCGATCCGGCCTGCCTTCGGTGACGGAACGTCCATCGTCGCTTTCTCGGTCTCGAGAGAGATCAGTCCCTGCTCTACCTCGACATCCGTTCCGGGCTCGACGAGGACATCGATGATCTCCACATCGGAAAAATCGCCGAGATCCGGCACAAGGACCATTTCGGGTTCGGGCAGACTGACCGTCTGTGGCTCGATCTTCGGTGCCGTTAGCGGCGTTTTCGCAATCGCCGCATCATCAACTTCTTCAGGGTCCGTGGCAGCTTCCGCGTCCTCAACCGACGCTTGAACGTCGACTATGACGTCACCTGTCGAAACCCGGTCGCCAACACCGACGCGCAAGCCGCTAACGACCCCGGCGACAGGCGACGGCACCTCCATCGATGCCTTCTCAGTCTCGATCACGATGAGCGGATCTTCGGACGCGACGCTATCGCCGGCTGACACCAGGACTTCGATGACCTCGACATCGCTGAACTCGCCTAGATCTGGAACCTGAACTTCCATTGCGTCCTGCAGTCTCCGCTCCGGGCTAGAGCGTCACGGGATCGGGCTTGTCGGGATCGATTCCGAACTCCGCGATGGCTTCGCTGACCGTGCGGCTGTCGAACATTCCATCATCCGCGAGAGCCTTGAGCGCCGTCACGACTATCGAATGGCGGTCTACTTCGAAGAATTTTCGCAATGCCGCGCGTCCGTCGCTACGTCCGAAGCCGTCCGTACCGAGCACGCTATAACGACCCGGAACCCATTGCCGGATCTGATCCGGAACGGTCTTCATATAATCCGTTGCAGCCACGTAAGGCCCTTGCTTGCCGTCAAAACAGGTAGAAACGTAACTTTGGCGCGGCTCAGCCTCAGGATGAAGATCGTTCCAGCGTTCGACCTCGAGCGCTTCCCGGCGCAGCTCGCTGAAGCTCGTTACGCTCCAGACATCCGCGGGAATATCGAATCTATCCGCGAGAATTTCCGCCGCCGCCAGAACTTCGCGCAGAATCGTGCCGGAACCCATGAGCTGGACACGCACCATTCCTCTTCCGCCGATCTGGTAGAGATACATACCGCTCAGAATTCCGCTTTCGACGCCGGCCGGGAGCGCTGGCTGCACGTAGTTCTCGTTCATGCAGGTGATGTAATAAAAAATGTTCTCCTGCTCTTCGCACATCCGGCGTAAGCCATCTTGAACGATCACCGCAAGCTCATACGCATAGCAAGGATCGAAAGCGCGACAGTTCGGAATCGTCGTTGCGACCAGCTGACTGTGACCGTCCTGATGCTGAAGTCCTTCGCCCGCCAATGTCGTCCGACCCGCGGTTCCGCCTATCACGAAGCCACGAGCCTGAAGATCGCCTCCCGCCCAGGCGAAATCACCGATGCGCTGGAAGCCGAACATCGAGTAGAAAATATAAAAGGGGATCATCTGCACGTCGTGGTTTGAATAGGACGTCGCAGCTGCCAGCCATGAGCAGTATGAGCCAGCCTCGTTGATGCCCTCTTCGAGAATCTGACCGGTAAGATCCTCCTTATAAAACATCAGCTGATCCGCATCCTGGGGCGTGTAGAGCTGCCCGACTGATGAATAGATGCCGATCTGGCGAAACATTCCTTCCATGCCGAAGGTACGCGCCTCGTCGGGCACGATTGGAACTATCCGCTGACCGACACCCTTGTCGCGTACGAGCGCGGTCAACATGCGAACCAACGCCATTGTCGTCGAGATCTCGCGATCTCCGGACCCTTTCAGTTGTGCGTCGAATGCATCGATCCCCGGTACGGAGACGGGCTCGGACTTCGTTCGCCGCGCCGGAATCGATCCGCCGAGGCTCAGTCGACGCTCTTTGAGATATTGGAGCTCCTCGCTGTCTTCCGCCGGCTTGAAGTAGGGCAACTCTTCGAGATCGCCATCGGCGATCGGAATATTGAAGCGATCGCGGAACGCTCGAATATCGTCGAGATCGAGCTTCTTCTTCTGATGAGTGATGTTCTGCCCTTCGCCGGCCGCACCCATGCCGTAGCCCTTGACAGTCTTGGCCAGAATGACGGTCGGGCGACCCTCGTGCTCCATCGCCGCCTGATAGGCAGCGTTGACCTTGCGCGCGTCATGCCCGCCACGATTCAGATGCCAGATCTCATCATCGGACATATGGGCGACCATCGCCGCCAGCTCAGGGTCGCGACCGAAGAAATGCTCGCGGGTATAAGCACCGTCTTTGGCCTTGAAGTTCTGGTATTCACCGTCGACGCATTCCGCCATCACGCGCCTCAAGACGCCGTTATTGTCTTTAGCGAGCAGTGGATCCCAACGGGATCCCCAGATGAGCTTGATGACGTTCCAGCCGGCTCCCTGAAACGCGGCCTCGAGCTCCTGAATGATCTTGCCGTTACAGCGGACCGGCCCGTCGAGTCGCTGCAGATTGCAATTGACGACGAAGATAAGATTGTCGAGCCGCTCCCTGACCGGCATCGTGATCGCGCCCATGGACTCGGCCTCGTCCATTTCGCCGTCGCCGAGGAAGCACCAGATCTTGCGGTCCTGCTCCGGAAGAATGCCCCGATGCTGGAGATAACGCATGAAGCGCGCCTGATAGATCGCCATCATCGGTCCCAATCCCATCGACACGGTCGGGAATTGCCAGAACTCGGGCATGAGCCATGGATGTGGGTACGACGACAGGCCGTCACCGACGACTTCGCGCCGGAAGTGATCCAGCTGATTCTCTGTCAGCCGCCCTTCGAGATAGGCACGCGCATAAATACCCGGTGACGAATGCCCCTGAAAAAACACGAGATCGCCGCCGTGATCTGCACTCGGCGCGCGCCAAAAATGGTTGAAGCCGACTTCGTACAAGGTCGCCGACGAGGCGTAGCTCGCGATGTGACCCCCATACTCCGAACTCTCGCGATTCGCATGCACGACCATCGCCATGGCATTCCATCGAATATAGGCTTCGATTCGCCGCTCTATTGCACGATCCCCGGGATAGGACGATTGCTGTCCGATCGGAATCGTATTGAGGTAAGCCGTGTTTGGGCTGTACGGCAGATAAGCGCCGGAACGCCGCGCATGATCAATCATGCACTCCAAGAGGTAGTGCGCGCGATCTGCTCCGTGAACCCGCAATACTGAGTCGATGGATTCGATCCAGTCCTGCGTTTCTTCGGGATCGAGGTCGTCCTCAGCCTTGCCGATTAACGGCAGTGGCCGTACGGTCGCCATTGATATGGTTCCTTACTCTAGCTGGCCGGGAATACACGGCGGGTGGGTGAATTCAATAGGTGCTCCTGATAGGATCGGCGGCTGCGCTCGAGCGCACCGACAAGCCCGCGTCTCCAGCCGCGATATGATCGGGGTTTGCCCATAGCTGGTCAAGATAAGCCCATGAGCGCGCTACCCGATCTACGCAGAATTACGGTCCGACAGTCGCTACGACCACCGACGAGGAAGAACCTGGAATCGTTCGATCAGGTCATCGTCGTCGCAGCGGAACGCCCTTCGGCCAGCGTACTACGGGGGGTTCCGCAGGCGGCACGGCTGCGCAAGCTACTGGCGCGCTCTGGCGGCCAGTCAGCATCTACGCGCCTGAATTGCCCGAATGCCACGGGATTGCTGCTCACGACGTTCACCCCTTCGACAACTTTCGATGCGCTCAGCTGGTCCAAAGGCGTCGTTGCCCAAGCACTCCGTGATAGCCCGAGAAAGCTGGGCGTGCTCGCAGTGGGCCTGCGTGATGATGCCAGACGAGTCGCACTGACAAGTCTCGTAGCCGCAGCCGAAGCCGCAGCTTTCGAATTGCCGAACTTTCAGTCGGAGCCGAGCAGACGGCGGCGTTTATCGAGCTTGACGCTGCTCGACAGTAAGCCGCGACTCGATCTCGACGCGATCCGTGCCCAGGCCCTCGGCAACGACATCGCGAGGTGGTTCACGGCTCTACCACCAAACAAGCTCACCTCGAGCAGTTATAGAGAAGCAATCGAAGCACTGGCAAGTCAGTACGGCCTCGCGTCGCGCTTCTACGGCGAGAATCGGCTTGAGAAACTCGGAGCTGGCGCGTTCCTTGCTGTCTCCCAGGGCAATCCGGATCGGGACGCTGGCATCCTGCATTTGCGCTACCGACCGAAGAGACAGCGTTCGCCGGACGTTGCGTTGGTTGGGAAGGGAATCCTGTTCGATACAGGCGGAACCAATCTCAAACCTTTCAAGAGCATGCTCGACATGCACATGGACATGCAGGGAAGCGCTGTTGCGCTCGGGACGATAATAGCGCTGGCCGAGCTCAGCGTGCCGTTCGCCGTCGACGCCTGGCTCGCGATCACACCCAATCGCCTGTCGGCTCGATCCTACAAGTCCCAGGATGTGGTCTCGGCTGCCAACGGCACGACCATCCAGGTCATTCACACGGACGCCGAGGGCCGAATGGTTCTGGCCGACACCCTCGCGCTGGCTTCCAGAGAAACACCGGGACTGATCATCGATTTCGCGACGTTGACCGGCACCTGTGTCGCCGCGCTGACGGAGAGATACTCAGGTGTCTTCAGCAATCGTGGAGCCGCGAACGCGCTGATGCGCAAAGCCGGAGAGTTGAGCGGTGAGCGGGTCTGGCCGTTTCCGATGGACGCGGATTTCGATGAGCCGCTCAAGAGCGACATCGCTGACATAAAGCAGTGTTCGCCTGCCGGATCGGGAGACCACATTCTCGCGGCTCGATTCCTTTCCCGCTTCGTTCCGGACGAGGTCCCATGGATTCATGTCGACCTCAGCGCGGGACAGAACAAAGGGGGACTTGGACACGTGCCAACTGAAGTAACAGGCTTCGGCGTAAAACTGACTCTCGAGTTCTTGTCGAATAACGACCCGCGCGATATTGGCGCTACGCTGAGCAAATGACGAAAGCGGTAGCCATTGGCGATCAAACAGCTGGCGGAATCGCCGCGCGGTTCCGCAGCTTTCTTCCCGTTGTGATCGATGTCGAAACAGGTGGCTTCAACGCCAATACCGACGCATTACTCGAGATTGCCGCTGTGCTACTCGAACTCGATGATGAGGGTAATCTCACGCCACGCGAGCCGATTCGATATCACGTAAAGCCCTTCCCGGGAGCCGGTCTCGAACCAGCTTCTCTGGAGGTGACGGGCATCGATCCGTTTCACCCGCTACGCCCGGCGATCGACGAGGACGACGCACTTAGAGCGGTCTTCAAGTCCGTCCGACAGGAAGTCAAGAAACAATCATGCAACCGCGCGATACTGGTCGGTCACAACGCATTTTTTGATCTCCAGTTTCTCAACGCCGCCGTGGAGAGAACCGGAATCAAGCGAAACCCGTTTCATCCTTTTTCCAGCTTCGATACGGCGACTCTCGGCGGCGTCGCCTTCGGGCAGACTGTACTTAGCCGAGCGGTGGCGGCCGCCGGATTCGATTGGGACGAGAGCCAGGCGCACTCAGCCGCTTACGATGCCACCGTGACCGCGCAGCTATTCTGCACCGTCGTCAACCGGTTCCGCGGCGTCTACGAAACGCTTCTCTAGTTCGTAGATTCTTCGGCAGGCTTGGCGGTCTTCGAAACCATCTCTTTCAACTCTCCCGACTCGTATAGCTCGAGTGCGATATCGCAGCCGCCGACAAGCTCGCCATCAACGTAGAGTTGCGGAAAAGTCGGCCAGTTCGAGAACACCTTGAGTCCTTCTCGGATCTCAGGGTCTTCGAAGATATTAATGAAAGCGAATTCCGCGCCGACCGCACGCAGTGCCGCGACTGTCTGTGCTGAGAAGCCGCATTGAGGGAAATCCGGCGTGCCTTTCATGTACAGCAATACCGGATAGCTATCGAGCTGCTTTTTGATTCGCTCGTTGACGTCCATTTCCGTTTCTCCTCCATCCGCAGTCCGGCGGTTGTTTCGCGACTTCGAGCGACCAGTTTGCGCCCGAAAAAGCAAGCCCGACGGCGATTGAATAATGGTTATGCCTACCCTATTCTTCTAGAGATCCCCGGCTGGAGCAAGTCACTCGACCGGCACGTGGATAAGAATAAGAGCAGAAACCACGCGGAGGAAGACTAAATGAACCCATTGAATTCGGTGAATGGCACGATCATCGGTGGCATCGTTCTAGCGGTTGTTCTTGGACTTGCAACCATGGGAATCTCTTTCAATGTCAACAGCCTGTTGGTATGGATTCACGTGCTGGCAGGGATCACCTGGATCGGCCTGCTGTACTACTTCAACTTCGTCCAGGTCCCAGCACTCGCCGACGCCGCGTCCGACGAGGGAGGACCAGGCGGAGCGGGAATAACGAAGTACGTCGCGCCGCGCGCATTGTGGTGGTTCCGTTGGGGTGCAGTGGTTACCTGGGTCTCCGGCGCCGGCTACCTTATGCATCTCGGCATACTCGGAGACGCTTTTATGCTCACCGATGCAGGATTCGTCATCGGCGTAGGTGCCTGGCTCGGCACGATCATGCTTTTCAACGTCTGGGTGTTGATCTGGCCGAATCAGAAAAAGATTCTCGGCATCGTCGAAGCCTCGGCTGAGGACATCGCGAAAGCGCGCAGGGTCGCGTTTCTTGCGTCACGTACCAACACTCTGCTGTCGATCCCAATGCTTATGAGCATGGTGGGATTCGGACACGCCGGCTTCTTTATCTAGATCCATCCGACGCGATATCGGACCCGGGAAGGCGGAGCCTTTCCGGGTCTTTTTTTGAGCTACGATGAGCAGCATGGGCGATCCAAAGGCAACGCATTCCGAACTTATCCGTCCCGCTGTAGAACGTGCGCTCGATGAAGACTGCGGCGCAGGCGATCTGACGGCCGAGTTGATTCCGAGCGAGGCGACCACATTGGCCGAGGTCTTGGTACGAGAGGACATCGTCCTGTGCGGCACTGACTGGTTCGATGAAGTGTTTCGTCAGCTGGACCCGGAAATCCTGGTTCAGTGGCACGCCAAAGATGGAGATGCCATCTCCGGCGGAAGTACCGTCTGCAAGCTCGAAGGTGCCGCCCGCCCGATCCTCACAGGAGAACGTACGGCTCTGAACTTTCTTCAGACGCTATCCGGGACCGCGACCCTGACGCGGGATTATGTCTCCGCCGTCGCTGGGACCGGCGTGACGATACTCGATACCCGCAAAACGATTCCGGGGCTGCGGTCGGCGCAGAAATACGCGGTGCGCTGTGGTGGTGGGCGAAACCATAGACAAGGTCTCTACGATGCGATCCTCATCAAAGAGAATCACATCGCAGCGACCGGCGGGATCCGCGCCGCCGTGGACGCGGCGCGAGCGCACAAGGTTCTGATCGAAGTCGAGGCAGAAACTCTGGAACAGGTCGCGGAGGCGCTAGACGCGGAAACAGATCGAATCCTGCTCGACAACTTCTCCATCGAAATGCTGAATCAGGCGGTTAGATTGCGCGACGGACACCTTGCGCGTTCTACTGAACTCGAAGCGTCTGGTGGGGTATCCATCGACGGCGTTCGCGAAATCGCCTCAACGGGTGTGGACTTTATCTCTATCGGTGCACTGACGAAAAACGTCGCAGCCGCCGATTTCTCGCTCCGTTTTCTCTAGATCTGTACTCGTGTCTCCGGAAGCGCAAACGAGAGACGATGGTCGCTCGCCCTATTCCCGGGACTGTTGGGCTACAGCTTCGATGGGCTGCGAGACAGGCTTCGGCACCTCGATTCCATAGCCCTGAGCATAGTCGACATTCATTCCGCGAAGCATAGTGATGATCTCGCTGTTCTCCGCGAACTCGGCAATCGTCTTCTTGCCGGTCAGATGGCCGATCTCGTTGATCGAGCGCACCATCTCACGGTCGATCGGATCATGCAGGATCTCCTTCACGAAGCTCCCGTCGATTTTCAGGAAGTCCACAGGGAAGTGCTTGAGATAGCCAAAGGACGACAGCCCCGTCCCGAAATCATCGAGTGCGAACATGCAGCCGAGATCCTTCAATGCGTGGATAAAGCGATTAGCCTGAGAGTAGCTCGCTATCGCTGCTGTTTCGGTAATCTCAAAACAGATCTGCTTCGCGTTGATACCGCTCATCTGGAATTGATCGATGACGAACGGCAGGAATTTCTCGTCCGTCAGACTCTGCCCGGACAGATTAATCGAGCACAACGACAAGCGCTCGCGTTCATCAGCCTCTGAAACCAGCCAGCGAAAAGCCTGGCTGATCACCCATCGATCGATACCGGGCGTAATCCCGTAGCGCTCGGCCGCAGCGATGAACAGCTCAGGAGAGATGTAGCTACCACTCTCGTCTTTCATGCGAAGCAACAACTCGTAGTGTGCGCCTTCGTCCATGTTGGGTTGTAGCGGCTGAATAGTCTGCCGGAACAACTCGAAGCGGTTTTCTTCCAGAGCATTCGTAATTCGCGCCGCCCATTGCATTTCCTTGCGGCGCTTCATCAGATCGATATCGGTCTCTTCGTATGCGTAGACACGATTTCGCCCCGCTTCCTTGGCGGCACTGCAAGCGCTATCCGCGGCGCTGACAAGAGCAGCGACGTCCTCGTTGATCTCGATCAGCGGCACAACACCGATGCTCACACCGAGACGAAAAGTCCGCTCGTCCCAGACAAACCTGAACTCGTTGACCGTCTCGCGTAGCGTCTCGGCCGTCCGCATCGCCTCCTCTAGCGTGCAGCTTTCCAGCAGCACACCGAATTCATCGCCACCGAGCCGCGCCAGCGTGTCGCGCCAACGGATCTTGGACTTGAGCAAAGCGCTGAGCTGCCGCAGCATCTCGTCTCCCGCGGAATGTCCGCAGGCATCGTTGACGATCTTGAATTGATCGAGATCGAGATGAAGAACCGCGTACGAGGTCTCTTCGGCTTTCGCGCTCTTGAGCGCGCGTTCCAGTCGTTTCTCGAACTCCGGTCGGTTCACGAGGTGCGTCAGCGTGTCATGACTGGCATGAAAGCTCAGTTTGTTATTGAGCTCACGTGCCTCGCTGACGTCATGGAAAACGAGGACACCGCCCGTAACATCACCGCGCGCATCACGGATCGGCGAAGCTGTGCTCTCGATGTACAGCTCATTGCCATCGCGACGAATCAGTAGCGTCGGGCGAACTGACTTGATAGGTCGATTGCGGCGCATCGAGACTGAAACCGGGTTTTCGACCGGCTCGCAGGTCTCCTCGTGGAAGCCGCGAAAAATCTCATCTATCGGCATCGTAACGGCGTCATCGAGTCGCCAACCGGTTAATTCTTCGGCGATCGGATTCAGATATTGAACTTTCGACTCGCCATCGGTCGTTACGACACCGTCGCCAATTGATTGAAGGGTGATCTGCGCGCTCTCCTTCTCACGGAACAGCGCCTCTTCGTAGAGTTTGCGTTCGGTGATGTCGGTTTCTACGCCGACGAGTCGGCGCAACCGTTTCTGATCGTCAACCCGCCCTATGACGCGACTCTGTACCCAGCGCCAGCCACCGTCCGCATGACGCATTCGATGCACGCTCTCGAACAAGCTCGTCTGGCCTTCGAGATGCTCGCGTATCTCCGCCTGAACTCGCGCCATATCGTCGGGATGCACGAGGAAACGCCATTCAGGAATCTCATCGTCTTCGAGGTATCCCAGCATCGCGCGCCACCGCGGCGAGAAGTACATCGTGTTCCCTCTGACGTCGTAGTCCCAAAGTCCGTCATTCGCCGTGCTGGTTACGAGTTGATCGCGCTCGCGCACAACGGACAGATCGTCCTCGAGTCTCAACCTGTCGAGGCCGCTCGCGAAACTCACACCGACAAGCTTGAGCGCGATGGCGAGATCAGCACCCCATTGAGGATTCGGCGTCGAGCTGAAAACCCCGAGCAACCCGGCTGGCCGCTTCGCGAGTTCGAAGCCGACCGCTGTCAATGCACCCACGTTGAGGGCCATGAGTTCGTCCGCGTCCCTCTGCTGCGCGGGAGTCGCGCCCCCGGTGTCGCGAATCTCGAGTAAACGCAGGTGCTCGAGGTGGCGCTTAATCCAGGGGAAGTCGCTTAACGCTCGCTCCGTGAGCACTTCGGGATTGCAGGCGGAGAAGGTCGCGCGACTCACGTAGACGTCTTCGATCGTTTTTCCTGCAGCGTCCAGGATCGCGATGAACACCGCATCCGCGCCAGTCGCTTCCGTAAGTGATCGTAATCCGGTCTGAATCTGATCGGTCAGGTCATCGACGCGGAGATTCTGGAAATCGACGGCGATCTGGGTACCGATCAGATCGAGTCCGGCGGCGCGCAGGCCTGTCGCCGTCAACGGGGAGCGGCCCGTGAGCGTCGACGAGAGGTCGGCCACTCCGCGGGTGTCATCTAGCGCTCTTGCCACCTACAAGGACTGCGGAAAAGCAGCTCCTGCCTTGAAACCGCATTCGATTGTGACAGTAACTCGCGAGAATACAAGAGGAATCGGGCGATATTTCCGGTCGAGCGCTGACGCTCCCCGATTTCGATAAGACATAAGCGCGAGGAATTCCGAGTTCGCGTCAACCCCAAGACGCGCAGCGCGTTCTTGCCGAGGTAGGACGGATTCAAGGAGAAACCGATGTTTACACTGCTAGGACGCCCAATGAGCGCAATGTTGCGCACGGTGCCACTAACGGCACTGGTATTACTCATTGCAGGCTGCGGAGGGGGATCCGGTTCCCCGATTGCGCAAGCAATCAACGATTCCGCAACCTGCGATCCCAACGATCCCGCCACAGCCGCCGAATGCGGCACGGTGCTCGTCAGCGTGACGGACGCCGAGGGGGATTTCATGAGTTATTCCGTGGACATTCTCTCGCTGACTTTGCAGCGACAGGATGGTTCGACGGTCGAGACGCTGCCCGCGGCGACGAGAGTCGACTTTGCGCAGCTCGTGGATCTCTCTGAAGTGCTGAGCGCGGTGACGACGGCACCCGGCAATATCGCTGGTGGCTCTATTCGCCTCGATTACACGAATGCCGAGGTCTTCGTCGAGGCCGGCGGTGACATCGTTCCCGCGACTGTCGTCAACGATGCCGGACAACCCCTCGGCGTGACCGACATGGAGATTCGTCTCGACGACAATGACCGATTGATCGTGACTCGCGGTCGTGTCGCGCTTTTGAGCGTCGACTTCGATCTCGCGGCCTCGCACGTCGTCGATACCACTGATTCGCCGGTGCTTGTGACGGCCCAGCCGTACATCGTGGCCGAAGTCGAGCCTGTCGACGAGAAGGAAACCCGCCTCCGCGGCGCCCTGCTCGGGGTCGATCTCGATGCGAGTACTTATACCGTTGCCGTTCGTCCGTGGCACCGTCGCGACGGCGAGCACGGCGAAGTCGTTGTGAACACGACCAGCGAGACGAGCTACGAGATCGGCGACGCGATGTTCGAAGGCCAGGCTGGCCTCGAGGCGCTGGCCGAACTGCCGACGCGAACCGTCGTTGTCGCTTTCGGCACGCTGAATGTCGCCGAGCGCGAGTTTACGGCTGAAATCGTGCACGCCGGTCGAAGTGTCGGTGGCGAAGACATAGATGCCGTGTTCGGTAACGTCGTTGCTCGCAGCGGCGACCAGCTGACCGTTAAAGGCGCTTTTGCCGTCCGCCGTGACCGTGTCGCGCGATTCCACCGCACGATCATCGTGAACGTCGGTCCGGAAACGAGCGTGTTCAAGATCAGCAATGACGCGCTGCTCACTGATGACGCAATCTCGGTTGGACAGCGTATCGCCGCCTTCGGAACGATCGTATCGCCTGACGTCGAGCCGATCGACGAAGCGGAAGCAGCGGACGCACCGATCATCGTGCCCATTCTCGATGCAACGGACGGCCGAGTTCGACTGCTCGTGACGCATCTCCACGGTCGCGTGACCGGCGTGATGTCGGGCCAGCTCAACATGGCTCTGCGCGGAATCGACCGGCTCGGTATCGATCATTTCAACTTCTCCGGCACGGGAATGACGCCCGATCTCGACGCCAATCCAGCCGACTACGAGGTTGCGACGAGCACGCTACCGCTTGCGAACGTCCAGACGGACCGAATCGTCAAGGTCATGGGCTTCGTCACTCCGTTCGGCATGGCGCCGCCGGATTTCGAAGGCCGTACGGTCGTCGATCACCGCAACATCCCCTCGGTGCTTGGTATGAGCTGGGATGAAGACGGTACGATCGCGCCGTTCCTCTCAATGGGACCCGACGGTCTCGTGCTGGCTCTCGACAACGGTGAGATTGGCGAGCGGCATCACATCAAGATCGGCCGTGAGGCACCGATCAGCTTACTCGAGCTGCCCGGATCACCGCTGATCGTCCCGACCGATTCGCGACGCGCGCTGTACGGCATCGCGGAGCCGGGTCACGTGGAACTGTTCCGTAGTTTCGCCGCCTTCGTCGACGAGCTGACGCTCAGGCTCAACAGCTTCAGCGGCGCACGCTCGCTGTCGGCCTACGGCGACTATGACGAGGCGACGAATACGCTCACCGCGTACAAGATCGCCGTCTACATGGTTCCCCCTGAGGAGTAGCCGACTCCTCCCCTCGAACCCCCGCGTCGCAAGGCGCGGGGGTTTTTTTTCGTCTCTTTAACCCCGATCCGCGCGACCCGTCGTTCTTACAGGCAGACCCACGATTCTTCAGAAGGAGACGGAGATGTTAGAAAAGAGAAGAACCCTGCTGACGATCGCGACTGCCGCGGTCTTCGCAACGGCCGGACCGGTCGCAGCACAGGATGAACCGAGCGAGACGGCGCTCACGATATACTCGAGCAATCGCCCCGGAGCGATCTCCCCCGATATCTATCGACCCGTCCCTGGTCAGGGCAACTACTACGGCAACTCCGTTCCGGGATACGCGATGGTGCGTCATCTGCGCGGACTGAATCTCGAACGAGGCCTGAACCGGCTGAACTTCACGGATGTCGCGGCCTACATCGACCCAACGACCGTTAGCTTCCAGTCTCTAACCGATCCCGATGGAACACGTGTACTCGAGCAGAGCTACCAGTTCGATCTCGTCAATGCGCAGAAGCTCATGGAGCGCTACATCGATCAGCGTATTACCGTGGACCAGGGCACCGGCTCCGATCTGGTGCAGATCGAAGGAAGGCTTCTGAGCGCACAGGGAGGATTGATCCTCGCCGGCGATGACGGCCGCATTCACTCGATCAATCACTACACAAACATTCATTTTCCGAATCTGCCGGGCGGTCTTATGACTCGACCAACCCTAATCTGGGACGTCGCAGCCGAAACGCCCGGCGAACACGACGCTCGTGTGAGCTACCAGACGGGTGGGCTGACGTGGTGGGCGGACTACAACCTGACCTATCGCGACAGCGATCTCGCAAACAGCGGTTTTCTCGATGTCGGTGGATGGGTCAGCATCCTGAACCGGTCGGGAGCGAGCTACGAGAACGCCCGTCTTAAGCTCATAGCCGGAGATGTCAATCGAGCAGAACCCGTCGCGGCATCGCGTGTTCGATACGCGCTTGAAGAGGTCGCCTCTTTCGATCAGGCGGCACAGGGTTTCGAGCAACAGAGCTTCTTCGAGTTCCATCTCTACACGCTCGGGCGCAACACGACGATCCCGGAGAACTCGACCAAGCAAATCGAATTCCTGCCACGGGTTGCGAGCGTTCCGGCGACTAAACGCTTCGTGTATTACGGCATTCAACCGCACTACGGCTACCACGGTAGCCCGGCGACGCAGCGCGATCTAGGCTTGCCGATGAACACGAAGGTTGATGTGTACGTCGAGTTCGAGAATCACGAGGAGGTCGGGTTGGGCATGCCCATGCCGGCCGGCCGGATTCGTGTGTCGCAGCTGGACGCCAGTGACAACACGCTCGAGCTCATCGGCGAGGACGTCATCGACCACACGCCGAAAGACGAGACCGTCGTCATCAAGCTCGGATCCGCGTTCGACGTCGTTGGCGAGCGACGTCAGATCGACTTTCGCGCGGACTACGATCGGGAGTGGATGGAGGAGACCATCGAAGTCGTTCTTCGAAACCACAAATCAGAAGCCGTCGAGGTCCTCGTCAAGGAGAGCCTGTTCCGGTGGACGAACAACGACATTATCCAGTCAAGTCACGACTACGAGCGCCAGGACGCGCGCACGGTTCACTTCCCGGTTACGGTCGATGCTGACGGAGAGACTGTATTGCAGTACCGGGTTCGGTACACCTGGTAAGCCGGGGCAACGAGCAGTCGGGAGTCGGTTTCAGGCCAGCTCCCGGCTGCGCTCGTTTGCCGCCGATACAGCGCGACGCAACAGCGCAGGCAGCCCACCCTCGCCCATGAGAACGTCGAGCGCGGCTTCGGTAGTCCCTCCCGGGCTCGTTACCTGCCGTCGCAACTCGCGAGCTTCTAACTCCGACGAGATCGCGTAGGCGCCCGCACCGGAGACGGTCTGTTCCGCCAGTTGTTGTGCGAGCTTCTCATCCAGCCCGACAGCGACGGCCGCATCGGTCAGGCATTCGATGAGCAAGAACAAGTAAGCTGGACCGCTCCCCGAAACCGCCGTCACAGCGTCCATGAGATCCTCATTGTCGAGCCAGGCGACATCGCCGACAGCACGCATCAGTGCTTCGCAGAGCGTCATCTGCGACGAGTTCACTCTCGCGTTCGCCGTCAGGACGGTCATTCCCTGACCGATGGCTGCCGGCGTGTTCGGCATAGCACGCACAAGGGCGACGTCGGAACCGAGAATCCCTTCGAAGAACTCGATGCGTTTTCCGGCCGCGATCGACAGGACGACCGGACCAGTCTGACACAGAGCCCGATACGCCGGCACTACGTTCTCGAGTTGCTGCGGCTTGACGGCAAGCATTATCAGATCGACGGCATCCGGCGCCTCCCCGAGCTCCGCCGAGGTCGTAACGCCGAGTTTCGCCATCGCGGCGCGGGCTTCGTCACTCGGGTCGACCACATGGATGCGATCAGACTCATACCCCTCGGCGAGCCAACCGCTGACGAGAGCGCGGCCCATATTGCCGCCTCCGACAAGCAGAATGTCGTGTGCGTCGCTCATGCTCAGCTCTACACTCAGCCGCCAGCCAGCGATCCGCGCCGCACGTCGGGATCAAGCACACCTCGTGGGTCGTCGAAGACCTCCCGATCCAGGGCGCCCTCTGTATTAGCGACGAAGCAGGTTACGGCCGCATCGCCCGCGACATTGACCGCGGTTCGGAGCATGTCGAGCAAGCGATCGACGCCTATGATCAGAGCGATGCCTTCGACGGGAAGACCGACTTGCGTCAGCACCATCGCAAGCATGATCAATCCGGCGCTCGGCACTGCAGCCGTACCGATTGAAGCAAGAGTCGCCGTAAGAATGACCGCGACGAAGTCCCCGAGAGCCAGATCGATGCCATAAACGTTGGCGATGAAGACGGTTGCGACGCCCTGCATGATCGCAGTGCCATCCATGTTGATCGTGGCCCCGAGCGGAACGGTAAACGACGCAACCGAGTTCTTCACTCCGAGTCGCGTTTCGACCGTATTCAGCGTCACGGGGATCGTTGCCCCCGACGACGAGGTGCTGAACGCAAACGACATCGGTGCGCGAACCTGTGACAGGAAACGCAACGGGCTCAAGCCTGAGATTCGCAGAAGGCTGCCGTAGGTCAGGACCAGATGCAGGAGCAATGCGGCTACGACGACGATGCAATACCCGAGTAAAGGACGGAATATATCGAGCCCCTGAGTTGCGAACGTCCTCGCGATCAGTGCGAATACCCCGATCGGCGCGACCTTGATGATGATCAGAACCATCCGCAAGATCACTTCGTTAAGATCCTCGAACAGCGATGCGATGCGTTGCCCGCGCTCGCCGCTAGCCGCGATCGCGAAACCCAGCAGCAGCGCAAAGAGAATGATCTGCAACATCTGGTCTTCGGCCATCGCACGGATCGGATTCTCGGGGAACATATTGATGATGACATCAGCGAACGGCGGCGGCTCGCTCGATTCGTAGACGAAATCTTCTCCGGCTAGTTGGTACCCTTCACCCGGATCAAAGACGGTGGCGATCGAGAGCGCGATCGTAATGGCGATCGCTGTGGTCGTGAGATAAAGACCCAGCGTCTTGGCACCGACTCGCCCGAGAGCCCTGAAATCCCCGAGTGCCGTCACACCGCAGACAAGCGACACGAGCACGAGCGGCACGACCATGAGCCTGAGTAACGCGAGAAAAATGGAGCCGAGAACGTAGAACACACCGTCGACGAAAAAATCGCTCGTCGACGAGAAATTCGTGCCGACCGTATTCAGAAACACGCCGACTACGATTCCGACGGCCATCGCCAAAAGTATGCGTTGCGTGAAGGTCATCAAAAAACTCCGAAACCCAGGGCGCACCCGGGCGCCAACAGAAGCTAGCGTCTCCCGCGAGCGGACGCAAACGCCCGTCACGCCGGCCCGACTAATCAGACCGCTCGCGTTGAGATCGTTCAGAAAATGCGCGAAAGCTATGGATAATCGGCAAGACAGACCCAATCACGCTACTATCGTGAACACAAAATCGGTATGGGTATGGGGATGGCGCAGTAGTCACCAACACTTGGGAGAACCGGTATGACGCGACGCAAAAATACGGCTCTTGTTGCCATCAGTCTGGTCGCGATCGCGGGTGCGGGCACCAGCTACGGCCAACAATCTGATGCGGAGGCGACGCTCGAAGAGCGTCTCGCCGCGCTGGAATCTCAGGTCGTCACGCTGGACACGCGCCTTGCAACGAGAACGACGACGGGAGCGAGTTCGCTCGGTTCATCCGAGACCGGCCTGGCAGCGCGGTCGCGGATAGATTCGCTAGAGCGCGAGGTGAGCAATCTCACGCGCCTCGTCAGAGACCTTAGTCGGCAGGTCGACATGGCACAGCGAGAAGCATCCGAAGCAAGGCGCGAAGCACGCAACGCTCTGTCGCGAGTTCGTTAACGCGAAGGTAAAGCGACTCGTCTTCGAGGGCCGTAAAAGCGCTCGATAAACTCGCCGAAGAATTCGCGGCTGAGCTGCATTGCGCGCGCAATGTAAAGTGCCGTATCTGCGACGATCACGCGAGAATCGATCGAGCCCGCGAGCCTGGCTAACTCGCGCATGTGAACAGGCGTCCTGAGCCAGCGTTCGATCAGTGCCCGATCCGCCTCGAGATGAAACTGCAAGCCGTAGACGCAGTCCCCTACGCGAAAAGCCTGATTCGCGCAGGCATCCGATTCAGCGAGATGCTCCGCGCCATGTGGCAGCGCAAAAGTATCCCCATGCCACTGGAAGATCTGCTCGGAACTACCGAACTTGCCGAACAGCGCGTCCTTGCTCCCGGCGTCAGTCGGTCGGACTTCATACCATCCAATCTCCTTAACGGAGTTTCGTTTGACGCGAGCGCCGAGAGCACGCGCGATTAACTGAGCACCCAGGCAGATTCCGAGAACGGGAATACCTGACTGGACAGCGGAGCGAATGGACTCGACTTCGATCTCGAGATGAGGGTATCGCTCGTCGTCATAGGCGCTCATCGGCCCGCCGAGAACGATGAGCCCGTGATAACGCCCGATCTCCGGCCTGACTTCCCCCAATCTCGCGAAATTGACGTAACGGATCCTGAATCCGGCCGCCCGAAACTGAGCATCGAGGGTACCCAGCGGCTCGAACGGAACGTGCTGAAATACCAGGAGCTTGCGCATTGCCGGGAGCTTACCAGAGGTATTCCCGGCAACGAACGACGCTCGCGAAACAATGTTAGCCTATGCGCCTTTCGAATCAGCCTCTATCAATCGAGGAAAGGACCCGATGGCATGGCAGACAATCCACAACAACCGGACATCGAGATGGAGGCCACCAATCTCTACCGCGAGGAGACCGTCACCGACCGTCGCGTCGGCAGCCTGCAGCGGCTGACGCCCATCAAGCCGGACGGTAGCCGAGACGAGACGCGCGAAGACGTATATGTCGGACAGACTCAGATCTTGACGCCGGCCGGCGCGTTACCGCTAAGCTTCGAAGTCGAAGCCGACTCGCTTGACGTTGCAGTCGCTCAGTTCGGCGATCACGCAAAAGCTGCCCTGGAGGAAGCTATGCAACGGCTCGATGAAATGAGGCGCGAGTCAGCGTCGTCAATTATCGTACCGGGCAGCGGTCCCGAAGGCGGAGCACCGGGCGGCGGGATGCCGCTTCGCTAATCCGTCAGACCGGCTCCGCGTTTACCGCGCCGGCTTTGTTGGGAAAATATTCGCTGCGACAGACGAAGGCTCCGAGGATCGGCGGTATCGCCATGGCGAGATGCTGGAGTTCGGCCGAAAAACTCGGCGCGGCGAGTTCCGCCATGAACGGTACACCAACCCAAAACGGCGCGTAAAAGCCCAGCAAAAGAATCAGCATCGACCACCAGACGATCGGCTGCCGAAGTTGTGCCGGCACGTATAGCAAAACCAGGACTACGATCATCGCAGCCCCATCACCGAAGACCTCTCGAAAATAGTGATGCCAGCTATGCGTGACGGCTAACGGCGTTTCTGGAGTCAGCAGGAACAAATCGCTGCCGATATGCGCCCAGGTAAATCCAACGCTTCTCAACCCGATAAAAAAACCGACTATGGTCAAAACACGGGCGATATTCATTCGGTTTATTGCAGCCGGCATCTGTCTCTCCCCAGGTGTTCGCACGAAGATGAAACCATGGCAGTCGAAGTGGCGCAAGCCGTCGCATCGCGACACCGCCGATCTAAGTAGCAGAGCGCTCGGGGTGAGGCACAACGCGCTTTCTGATCGCGAGGAAGATTCCGACGAACACGAGCAAAGCGGAGACTACGTGATAGAGATAGAGGTGCTTACGCCGGAACAGCATCGCGAACGTGGCTCCGTATATCGGAATCCGGTTGCTGAATAATGCTGAGAGGGTCGCGCCGT